>Ga0209416_1001916_pt1 | contig 12731 bp, 23 predicted proteins | sample RifGroF1_FD_184001 | JGI IMG/M metagenome (GOLD analysis project Ga0209416, IMG submission 184001) | Groundwater microbial communities from Rifle, Colorado, USA - Groundwater F1 (SPAdes) (version 2) | ecosystem: Environmental > Aquatic > Deep subsurface > Groundwater | place: Rifle, Colorado...
AAGGGCAGGGCAATCTTCGGCAATGCAGAAAATATCATCATCGAAGCGCAGACGTATAACTCGATTCTCAAAGACCGGATCATCGACTACGATGCCAGCACAGAGACGGTCACCAACGCATACTCCGAAAAATCAGGCGCGGCGGATAACGTCATCAAAGCCTTCGTGCGCGAGAACATCGGTTCTACTGCCACAGACACGGCGCGGGCAATAACCGGGTTAACTGTGACAGCAGATGTAAGCCTTGCGCCGTCTATCAAAAAGCAGGCATCGCGAAAAAACCTGCTGGCAACGTTGCAAGATATAGCCATGGACTCGCGGCAGCAGGGAACCTATCTGACATTCGGCTGGATTTTTGACGGCAATCTGTTCACCTTCGATACCAGGATCACGGCATGGGGGGCTAATCGGGGCAGCACGTCTGGCAATAAGCTGATTATCAGCCGGGACAGAGGCAACCTATTAGAGCCGAGTATCAGCGAGGACTACTCCGAGGAAATCACGCTGGCAAAGGTGGGCGGTTCGGGTACGGGAAGCAACCGGATTATTGGATCGGCAACCAACAGCGACCGCATAACCGCGTCTCCATTCTCTCGCAAAGAATATTTTGCTACCGGCTATAACACGGATGACACGGCAACGCTAAACGCAGAGGCGAACGCTCGCTTGCAAGAATATCGGGCAAAACGGGTATTCAGCGGCAGGCTGGCGGAGACGGAAAAGTTGCGCTACGGCGTACACGTGAACTTTGGCGACCTGGTTGTAGCCGAATACGCTGGCAAAACGTTTGACTGCCACCTTGATACGGTATCTGGACAGGTTATCGGCGGCATCGAAGTCAAACTGGATATGCGCCTGCGCGGCGAGGAGGTCATCTAATGGACGAACAAACCGCGAAAATTATTAGCCGGATGCAAGGCGAGATCGACAGGTTGAAGGCGGTTGAAATACCTACAAGAACGTGCGTTGCCCGCTATACTACCAATGCGGGACAGAGCATCAATTCAGGCGCTGCTACCATCGTTGATTTCGAGGATTCAAGCATTGACACAGATTCGGCCGTAACGGTTGGCGCTGCATGGAAGTTCACCTGCCCGACCGGTAAGGGTGGAATATATCATGTCGAAGCCGATGTAACTTATGCATCTACAGCATGGGCGGCTAGCAATGTAGCACAATTATTCCTCTATAAAAACGGCGCACTTTATTCGGTACTGCGGCGCAAAACAATGGAAAGCGCGGTAACGCTTTATAACAATATACATGGGTCAGATACGATTAGCTTGGCGGCTGGCGATTATATCGACATCCGCACATCTCAAAACACGGGTGGCGCAGTGGCATTACATACAGATGGACTTAATAACCATGTTTCTATTTACAGGATTTAGGAGGCGCTATGCAATATTATACATTAGGGGTTGACGTCTGGGAAGGATCGCTGGAAATCAACGAAGCCGAATTTCGCAAGGGCGGCGTTGAATTTGCTTTCATCCGCATTAATGACATGAACGGCGGGCACCACAAAGATACTGGCTTCGATAAGCAATGGGCAGAGGCAACCGACTTTATCCGCGCGCCTTATTTTGTTTACAATCCTTGGGTATCTGGCAGCGCTAACTACAGTTATTTGCGCTCTATCCTGCCCGCCGGCGTGACCACCGTTGCGCTGGATGTTGAAGTCAAATATGTCGGCTACAGCGCGACGACATACGCGCAGGAAGTCGAAAAGTGCATCCATTACATGCGTTCCGCCGGTATCTTCCCGATCATCTATACCGCGCAATGGTTCCTGCCATACCTGGCTTACTGGCTGAACTACATTGAGTATTGGTGGGCGCGGTATCCAACTGCGCTTTATCCGACCGCCACAACTACTTTGACGTGGGATGCGCTAAAAACCAAACTTGCAAGCATAGCCTGGTATCCGGCTGCAACCGGCGTAGTTCCGGGGCCGTGCGCGTTATGGCAATGTTCGGCTGACCGCTATATTCTGCCAGGAACTACGCGGACACTGGATATCAACGTATTCAACGGCAGCGCGCAGGACATGATCGCCCGTTACAAGTTCCCGGATTTGCAAGTTCCTTTGCGACTGCGCAAGGTAGAAAAGACGGACGCCGAAAAATTGGCGTTGCTTTGGAACGCGCATCCTGAATTACACTGATATACGAGGGGCAACACACATGGCACAGACACCGGCATCGCGCGGGGTACAGACACAGAAATTGGACGAGATTTTACGCAAGCTATCAGCCCAGCCGTCTGTCGATGACTGGCACGAAATGGCTACTGTATTAACGCAGGTATCAGACAAGATGGAACGCATCAACACTACCGTTATTAAGCTGGACTTGGCGATTAACGGTAATGGCAAACCTGGTATAAAAGCCCAGGTACATGACCTGGAAAAAGATGTTGCTGGCTACAACAAGCTAACCTGGATTATCATTGGGGCTGGAGTGACATCGGTTATCGGGATATTCGTTTACTTAGCTCAAACTATGTAACAATAATAAGGAGTAATATGAACGGACTTTTGCAATCACGCAAGTTCTGGTTGGCCGTGTTCGGCATTGTGCAAGCAGTTGTGCTGCACTATTTCGCCGTACCGGAAGAAATCTGGCAATCTATCGCCGGACTTGTCATGGTGCTAATCGCATCTATCGCGGTCGAGGACGCTGGCGCAAAAATGGGCGGCGGGCAGTAAACAGGTAATACATTGCTAATACACAGCGCACAGCATGGGGCGATTACGACCATCACGTTAGACCTGGCAAAGACGCCAGAACAACAAATTTTCGTAACATCAGACCTGCATATCGACAGTGTATATTGCAATAGGGATTACCTGCTTGATGACTTGAAAGAGGCAGTAAAACGCAAGGCGTTAATCTTGTTAATTGGAGACGTGTTCGATGCCATGCAAGGGCGCTTCGACCCGCGCCGATCTATGGCAGAGTTGCGCCCGGAATACCGCCGTGATGATTACTACGACTTTGTAACCAAAGACGTGGGCGAATTACTGGCTCCATTTGCAAAGAATATCGCGGTTATATCAGACGGCAACCATGAGTTAAGTGTGCTGAAGAACTCGAATACCAACCTGGCTGAAAGGTTGGTTGAGCGTCTAAACAACAATCACGGCGGAAATATCAGGCACGGCGGCTACGGCGGTTGGGTGCGCTTCATGTGGGAACGCAATGGCGTACCAAAAGGCAGCACAAAACTGAAATACTTCCATGGTTCCGGCGGAGAAGCGCCTGTTACACGAGGCGCAATCCAGACTAATCGTCAGAGTGTATATCTGCCAGACCCAAACGTGATTGTGAATGGTCACAGTCACCACGCCTATTGGATACCCGTAACTCGCGAGAGATTGTCCGGTAAGGGCGAGTTATACTTTGATACACAGTTACACGTCAGAACGCCAGGATATAAACAGGATTATGCCGATGGATCAGCCGGTTATGCAGTTACGAAAGGGATGGTTCCGAAACCTATTGGAGGTTGTTGGCTGAATTTATGGTGTGGCAAAAGCGATATGCCTATGGTTACTGCGACCCCGCACATTCACGACCCGCTACCCATAAGTCCAGTTGAGGATGTGTATGAAGGATTGGTGTTCCCGCAGGAATGACAGAAATAAAGTTACAACCATGTAAATGTGGTAATCCTGCCATACTCGTTGAACGCGCCGGCGGCTGGACGGTTGATTGTCCATATTCTCCAATAAGCGCGGCGCTTGGCGAATGCCTGGTATGCCCTTATGAAGGGCCGGGAACGGAACTGTTTGCCACACCGGATGAAGCGATAATTGCGTGGAATAACGGAGATCGGGAAATAAGGTGATATAATGAATTTGCCGGACTGGCGCACGAGTGCCAGTTTGATGGACACTTGCCCGCAGCGAGGGGCGTTGACATGGAGGCCACACGGGATAGCTATCCCAGTTACCGGGGCAGCAACCATGGTAATGACTGCTACAATGACCATGCTGCGTAGCGACCTGCCCGGGCAAGCGTAGCTTACCTACCACGTGTAGGCGTAGTAACAGACCCGTCAGAAATGGCGGGTCTTGCATTAGATAATCTAAATTATCACAATGGCAATTATTATGTCATAATATGGAATCGCATATTATGACCACAAAAATTCGGAGTCGTGGTACGGAATTTACAGCATAACAAAATTGTTATAAAGCCGCTGGTAAGCTATAACAAATTGGTTATAATGCCGACTATAGGGCGATAACAGCCAACGGATTGATTGCAACAGGTTATCAAAGATGCGAACTTAATGCAGTTCGCGCAAGCTATACAGTTTTGTAGAGGATAATATGTTTTTTAGGGTAGGATAATCACGTTTAATGTCTATCGTCTTATATACAGTGCACTTTTCATGTCACGCATAAGCCCACAGGAGCAATTCTAAGGTGTCATTATTGCATACAGATATAGGCGGGCACAAATTTATATCTAGTGCTCATTAATCAACCATGACGAACGGTGCAAGAAACCTATCATCTGTGGACACCACCATAAACGTATTTATGCCAAGCGGGTCGTATGATTCCATGGTCATTGTCGGCAACGCGATTCGCATATTTATTTTCGCCAACCGGCTTGTCATCGACGGTACAGATTTCGCTCAATAGCCTGAATCCAGAAATTTCTACAAGATCATGGCACGAATGGCATAAAGTTATCAGATTTAACGGATCATTTAAACCGCCCTCATCTCTCGGTATAATATGGTGAACGGTCAGTCCCTTACCATTATGAGAAATCTTTTCACATCTCTGGCATTTGTAATGATCCCTAATAAGAATATCGTGACGTAATTCGCGCCATTCTTTTTGTTGTTCTCTTGTCATTTTGACGACTTTCTTGTATACACGCGCCTCCCATTCCGACATACGAAACCCCTTTCCCACATCAAAATAATGAAAATTATAGCATATAATACGCCTCTCCTGTTGGCTTGTGGGGCTTCTACGCGGTATTGTGGTTGGGGTTTGAAACCGCCATTTCCCTGTTCCAATTCATTTCAAACATGAATGTGTTGCCCTTGTGGTAACACGTTGGACACAGCGGCGCGTATGCAGGCCAGCGTTTCGCGAAGATTGCGTAGGCATCGTCCATCGACTGCGCCGTGATCCAGTAGCATTCTGCGTGCAGGGGTGGGGCGGAGTCAATCAGATTCATTTCGTCACCTTGCACCTTTCGCAGTTATCGCGGTGCGTGACCCATGCATTCCATGTCAAAACTAACTGGCGGTCAGAATCGGCAGTGTATTCACCTACAGCGCGCGCCTTCTTCGCCTCGCACTCATACGCCTCGTACAGCGGTTTGCCAATTTTGCATGGCGACCAGGTGGATGTCATTTCGCACCTGCCTTCAATGCGGCGTCAGCGCGAGCCATGTTGTTTGGCCACTTCTTCGCCATAGCCGGGGGAATGATACCCACTATACCTATAAGTGCCTCTTGCAACACCTCCGCCCGTTTCAGCGCGGCAGCAAGGTCGGCGGTGAGCTTGATATTTTCAATCAGCGCATCGGTTAGGATTTTTCCCATTATTCTTACCTGTTCGGGATCGTAACCATGTTCTCGCAGATATTGATCTATCTGCTCAATGGGCATGTTCTCAAAGTCTGGCTCTTGTGAAAGCGGTTCGGCGCTAGCAAGGACATGTAAATCTCCATGCTCATCAATATCCAGTTTGTGTATAGGTTGATTGGGAAACATTTTTCGTATTTCTTCTGGTATCTCGTTCATCCCTCACCGCCTTTCACTGCCTCGCGCTTCCATGCGTCTAATGCCGCATCTAGTGCCATGCGGTGTTTCGCCGTGCCGTGCTCCTGCTGCCCGATTAGCGCATAGCATACCTGCTCGGCAAGGACGAGACGGGCGACTTCTGTGGACTGGACATACTCAACATCATCATCGTTGATCTTGTTTGCGCACCAGGTGGTATAGCCGCCTGGAACATATTGCAAGTAGATCGTTTTGGGTACTTTGTTATCGTTCATCCCGTTACCTCCTTTGTGTTTGCATCGAAAGATGATTGTGCCAGTTCCTGCTTCCACCATTCAGGCAATCCGGCGGTTATCCCACGCTGTATCTGTTTCCAATAATGATCAAACAGATAATCTTTTATTTCGTCTTCGCATTCACGTAGCACGTCTTGACCGACCTCTTTCATCAGCGGGCCAATGTCGCGCGGAGAGCCGTCAAGAGTTCCATTCTCGCGTAGATGTTGAACCGACTTCTGCCAACGTGCAGGAGTGCGATATCGCTCAATCAATTCCTGCGCAATATCTTTTCCGGTTGGATTGTTTTTACGCCATTCGCTACCATGTATCTCTTTAAACGCTTCTGATACATATTTCCCGATAGCAACCTTCTTTTCAATCGTGAACAGCGCATAATTTTTGACAACCACGCCTTCGATTTTGGTCCCACCTAGAATGGATGTCTTATCCAAAAATCCATTGAACATATCCAGGCTGGATACCATGCCCGAGAATAAAAGTGGTACACATTCCAGTCCAATCAACTCAAATTCTTCGCGCTTTTCTTCTGGCGTAAGGTAAATTTCCTCGCCAACAACAATATCAAATCCGATAATATTGTGCTTTGGCGTGCGGTCATAAGCCAACGTGTTATGCTTCGGCTTTTCCAGATATTCGCAGCGATAAATCCAGCCTGGATGCAGTCTGTTCTCTAATTCGCGAACCGTTGCTACCGCCCTTGTGAACATCTTTTCCGGAGAATCAAGGATCAATTGTTTGCCCTTACTACGGCACTGCAATTCACCGTCAATAACGCCAAACGAAAACTGTGATCCGTCTATCTTTTCTTCTACCACCACGTCATCAGAAAATATATTCTGAATCGCCTTGTGTCCAATTGCGAAAACGGTTGGGTAAGAATTTATGCTCATTCCGTTACCTCCTTCAAGGTGCACATCTTCGTGGTTACAAATTTCTTGCCGTTCTTCTGAACATAGATTCCGGCCGGCAATTGCTGGATCAGATCACGAAATATGTCATTGGTCATAACCCTGCCTTTCAGCGGGATTACCGCGTCTTCTTCATCACCCTGCACGAATCGCGTGTCATAGCCAGTGATGATATACCTGCCGTCCGTTCGCGCCCGCCTGCTGGACTTGAGCCGCTCGTCACTCCGCCGCTTGTTCTCTTTCGCCGCGATAGGCTGACACTCCGCACAGTATTTAGCAACGGCGCCACGGGTCAGGAACATGGTGTGGCAGATTACGCATTCAACTTCATGTTCACGGCATGGCATGATGTGTCCCGTCAGTCGTGGTTGAGGGGTTTGACGGCTGTTTTGGGAAACCATCGATCTTGATCGCCGTCAAGATAAACATTGTATGGAAAATTCCCGGTCGTATCGGCCTTATTGTACACCCCGATAATCGTCCCGGTCAGCATGACCCGCGTCCCGACTGGCAATAGATCAGCGGGAATGGATGTAACTCGCCGACGGCGTACCCACCGCTCCTGTCCATCGTCAAAGCGCACGCGATATGGGACCAATGGATCGCCTTCGTCAACCTTGATGATAGTCGCAGCATAAATATCTTTGTCGTAGTCGACCATCACCTCTGACCCGACTGGCAGCAACTCTGGCTTCTCGCTGGCATCCTGCTTTTTCAGTAGATCGCGAATGCGGCGGCCGAGTTCGGCGATTTCGGCATCCTTCGCGGCAATATCTTTGTCATACATTTCTGACCATTTGTGGCAGGCGTTCTTGTAATAATCCCGCTCATTGATTACCTCAACTAGATTGTGGAGTTGTGTTTTGATGGTCTCCTGCGGGGCGGCAATGTCATTTTTCAGCGCAGAGATTTCGGCGTCCTTCGTAGCAATATCTGGCGGCATCAATAGCCTGTTAATTTCATCTTCCGGCCGCTCGATCTCTGCCTGAATTTCCTGTACCCGGCGCGGCTTGTATGGCTCGAAATCCGAGGCGTTGAAAAGATCGCCACCACCACCATGTGTTGCGTAAAGCACCCATACGAGCTTTCCGCCGAAAGCATTTGTTTCTTGAGAACTGACAAACAAAAATGGTTGCCCCTTTTCCTGTGCCGCTTTCCACTCACGACTATCCGACAGTTCGCCCCAGCCAGTTGCCGTCTTGTCGTGTGGCACAACTTTCATCCCGATTCTCACATCTTCGTCTTTCATTTCGTGTCTCCTTTATGTTAGTAGTTTATCTTTGCCAGATCAGCAACCCGGTAGTACTCGGGCTGCATCCATTGTTTGAATGTCCCGGTTGCGCCCATGGTGTTTTTATCCACCAAAACATCGACCTCGTTGGAATATCCGTCATCCTTTGTCCTTTCCCGATTAAGCATAACGACCAGGTTGGCCTTATCGCTTTTCTCGCCTGCGCCGCGCATACCTGTTCGATCCAGGGTGTCAAAATTGGTTGTCTTGCCAGCTTTGCTCATTTGCGCGATCATCAAAACTGGTATGCCGGTGCTCTCCGCGAAATTCTTTAGCTGCTCAACATTATCGGCCTCGCGCTGATAGACATTGGAGCCGAACAACTGGATTTGCCGTCTGGAAGCGGCCACCTTTTCAAGATAGTCCAGCACCACCACATCGCACTTATCCTCCGATTGCAGTGCGGATAACTGCCCGATTGTTTTTTCCATCGACCAGCCTGGCGTGTGAACATAGGTTATAAAACCATCCCATGATAATAAACGCGGCCTGATTTCGGCTATGGCTTCCTTCTCGCCCGGTGTCAGATGCCCCTCTTTTATCAGACGCGCTAATATACTGGTGTGTCTGGATGTCCGCCGCAGCATCATCAATTTGCGATTGAGCTCGTAATGCACAAACACGACTTTGTTTTTATGCTGCGCCCAATATTCGGCAATAGATTCCGCATAAATCGTTTTACCCAAACCATCAGGCGCAGTTACCACACCCAACATACCGTCCTCTAAAGGATCGATCAGCCGCCGCCACGTCTCCCACGGCCATTGCAATACTTTTCGCTGGCTTTCAGGTATAGATGCCTGCCGCTCGTATTCGGCTACCATGGCATCGGTGAGCAGGAAGGAATCTTCCCACGTCATAATTGCGTCAGCACCAGCCTCACCGCCAAGACGCGTGAGTGTATCAGCAATCCATGTCCGAATATCGTTAGGATCATCCTCTGCCATACAGCGCCGCAAAATCTCTTTTGCCAAAGCCTCGTAAGTCGCAAGATCAGGATTCATGCATCTACCTCTTCGGTTGTGCCATCAGAGTGCGTAATGGTATAACTTTTTGGCTTTTGTTTTGGTTCGGGCTTTGTTGGTTTGCGCCCGTCCCGCTTCCAATTTGCCAGTATGCCTTGTATATAAGACCACTTGCGCTTATTGTTTCTCACGGCTTCGGTCATGGCATCCAAGCATAATTGCAAGCCATATTCATTGAGATCGTTTACCAGCATTTCACTAATCATTGCAGACAATGCACCAATATTCTTTTCATAGGCGCGGGATAACTCTGACAATTCCGCCGCGTTCCCTTCTCTTCCTTTCTCTTCTCTTAACTTCTCTTCTCTTAAGCCGTCAAGCATCCGGCAAGCATCCGGCTTTTTTCCGGCAAACATCCGCACATATTCATCAATAGCGGCGTCAGGTGGGGGCGGGAACTCTGACACTGGTTCGCGGTCTTTCCGAAGTCCTGGTTGGTTCTTCTCAAAAGCTGGAAATAGAATAAATAAATCATCGCCCGCCGTATAACGCAGGATTAGACCGGCTTTATGTAACTCATTCAAATAATCGTCAACTTGTTTTACCGTGATGTCACCGCGTCTTGGAAACACAATGGATTTCACTATGGCCGAATCACCGTATATTCGGCCTTCACAATCCGCGAACGTCAGCAACCAGGTAAACAACAGACGGCATGTGTCATCACTTAGATTATGAATATCTTTGTCTTTAGTAACGTTATTGGTTACCATTCGCCCTCTAGCCATATTAGATAATCCTTTTCCACCCGAATTTTTTAGCAATACCAAAAACGGTGGCAATTGTTACGCCGCCGGTGCCGTCAAAGGAACGCCATTTTTGTTCAACCTCGCCTGGCTTGCCGTCGGCCCAGGATATAACCAGCCCCAGGCCGTCCTCGCCAAAGGCCGAATGAACGCCCATCAATACTTCAACCCATTCGTCATAATCAATTCCCCATGGTGGAATAATTTTCAGCGCGTCAGCCACTTCCTGCTGTGAGGCCGGGACCAGATAGTTTTTATTCGATGCCTGCCGTTTTTCTATCTTGCCCGATTCTTGATAATTTGCAATTAATTTTTTCACTACATCGATCGGAAGAATATTGCCGATATATTCCATCTGACAATCCGGCGCGCCGTAGAAAAATCTTGCCGCATCTTTGCATTGTCTGTCAGCAGTTCCAAAAAGCCATAGCAGAGCTGTCGCCGCCTGTGTATAATTTTTTGCCTGCATGATCGGTGTGTCCAGGGTAAAGAACACGCGTGCCCGTGGTGCTTCTGGTTTGTGTGATATGGTTGTATGGATAAATGCGCCGTACTTTGAAATAAACTTGTCTTTCTTCAGGGTGGCAATCATGGATCGATTATCTTCGGTATCAAAATCAAGCGCAAGATGCTGTCCGCAAACATAGTTACTGGATACGCGCCAGTTGTCTTTGTGGCAGGTTGTGACTGCGTGGCCGCCATAGATATAGTCCATAACGCCGTTTGTATCCAGATCAAAGTTCCGGAAACTCGCATTGAACTTAGGCCACAGAATATCGCCAGGCGGAAGTTTCTTTGTGAGTTGATAACCGGATACTGCGATTTTAATCATCGAATATTTTCCGCCGCAGATCATCATAGATGCGCAATGCACGGCGCAGACGCCATGCCGTAAACCAGAACTCAATCCTATGAAAAATATTCATTATGATCCTTATACCGAAAGGGCGCCCGTCTTATACCCGTCCTGAGAGACGTTGGCGAAATTAATCGCTGGGATAAAACGGGCGCTCTTTAGGCGCAACTGTGGATTTAGTTGTGGTTCGCGATTAATAAACAAAATCGCCACAAGTCTTCTCAGGACAACTTTATTATACCCACTCCTGCGCCCGATGTCAACCATTATGATTCCACCTCAAACAGCGGCATTTGCTGTTGCGCGTCGTGGATGCGATTCTGGGCAATAGTATAGTAAGTCGGGTCCAGTTCGATTCCGTAAAAATCCCGATTGTGTGTCACACACCAATATCCAGTCGTACCAACGCCCATAAAAAAATCCATGACCGTATCACCCTCGTCGGTGAAAGCGTCAATAACACGGCCAGTGATGTCAAGACTGGTTTGACCCGGATGATCGAATTTCTCCTCGCGATAGAAATAACCCATGCCCGGGACCTGAACATTCCACCAGTGATCTTTTACCCGTTTGACTGGTTTATTCGGGACTAGTAACGGAATGTATTGGTGAATGAAGTTGCTCCGAATCGCACCTTCTGGCGACCACGCACAAATTATTTGGTGGTGGTCTGGTAACTGATTCCAGAACCACAACAGGTGCTTCTTTGGAGGATAAACGGCGACGGCTTTGCCAACACGCTTTGCCTCGTTCAACCATTCGGCACACCACTCAAAGTAAGCACTCTCTGGCATGTCGTCTTTGTATGTACCATAATCCATGCCAACGTTATATGGGGGATCAACAAATATCAGGTCCACAGACTTGTCAGCCATGCCGCGCATCTTTTCTAAACAATCCCCTAGTAAAAGGGTTACGTCAACCATTTCTGTTTCTCTCCTCAATGTACCAGCAGATAAAGATCACCTCTACTCCGCGTATTCGCGTGCTGTCCGCGTGTCTGGCTGTAATCAGCATGCCGCAAAGCGGGTCACGCAGGCGCGAGAAGTACGCCAGTGGCGTAGTGTCGCGGAGGCTGTAGCAGCGCGTATCGGAGTGAGGCATGAGGGCAGACAAGGATTGGCTCATTGCGGCTTCCCTCCGTTGATGTCTTTATGTGTGTGGATCAGGAACAGGCTGGCAATCAGCCAAAGTATCAGATAGATGATGATCTCGTGCGTGGTCAGGTCCATCTCTCACCTCTCCTACAACAATCTGACCAGCAAATATATGCTGCCGTAGAAAACGACTGCCGCCATCAGAACGATCAGGCACCCGGCGCGGGTGCAAGGAATACGATGCTCATTCATTCTCCACCTCCGGCGGTTCTGGCAGTAATTTGTACAAAATCTTGGCATGTTCCGGGTAACATCCTTCCTCATCCAGCATTTTCTCAACCGCCTCAACGAGTTCTCGATGCTCCGTCATCAACTTTGATAACATGCGCGAGCACCCGGCGTTCTGCTCTTTCAGCGCGGCGAGTTCGGCGCGAAGGGTATCTGTGTTATCCGTTTGCCGCATTAGCGCCTCATAAGCACGATTGTAGATGTCTGTAAAGGCATCCGAGTTTTTTACATGCCGTCGAATTGCTGCATTGACTGGTATCATCTCTATGTCTATGTCTGAATTACCTTCCATTTTGTCCTCCTTCTCCGGCGAGTTGCCCCGCCGGAGCTAAACAGGAAATGTTGGCTGGTATTTCCCATTGACGCGCCACGGAGGATTACTCCTTTCGTGGTTGAAATTTCCCGCACTACGCCAGCCCTGCGCGGGTTGATACGCTATATTTCTGCCAGCCTCGCCAGGTCGC
>Ga0209416_1001919_pt1 | contig 12711 bp, 1 predicted proteins | sample RifGroF1_FD_184001 | JGI IMG/M metagenome (GOLD analysis project Ga0209416, IMG submission 184001) | Groundwater microbial communities from Rifle, Colorado, USA - Groundwater F1 (SPAdes) (version 2) | ecosystem: Environmental > Aquatic > Deep subsurface > Groundwater | place: Rifle, Colorado...
CATCTCTCAACTTGTAATTCAAATCAATAGAACCACTCGGGAAGGATACATTCAACCCCTCGGAAGAACTGCCTCCAGATGAGGATCCCCCTGAGGAATACCCACCAGACGATGAGCTACTACCGCCAGAGGAATATCCACCAGATGTAGAAGTCGTGGAGTCGGGGTCGTAGAATGATTTCCAAACCGGGTAAACGGTTCCAAACTGATCCTTGAGATCCCATGAACCTTTCAGTCTGGCATAGTCTTCTGGGAAGTCTTTCTTAAAGGCTGCTTTCTCGGCGTAGCTTAATCCCCCATAGTAAGTGCTTAACTTATAGATATCAGCACCAAAACGATCCGTAGTCATGTCAGTCAGGAGAGCCTGTTCGGTTTTGGCTTGAATGCGCAGGTCGAGTTCGGGCCCTGTTGGAGCCTTGAGTCCCATACTGGCATTTGTAGCCTTAACTATCTTGAGGAGCTCATTCAGGCGTTCCTCATTCTTAGGCAACTCGAAGATACTGGAGGCCCCATAGAAGAGGGTTAACTCATCTTCATCGCCGCCCTGTTTTCTGAATTCATCGAACCACGCTGATTTCTCGGTGCCGCTATCTGCATACTGCAGCACATTCCACATCTCATCTACCTTATTTCCGGCGGGAGTATTACCCTGTGTCTGCCGTTCTTCTACTGTTAAAGCATCCAGTCCTGTGGCGGTCTTTAGTATCTGATCATATGACCAGCCAAGGGTTGAATATACACGGTCAGCTAGAATATGCTCGGTCAAATCTGAGGGTGTCGGGGGCTTATTCGCGGCAAAGAATCCGTTCTCAGCCTTAGTTCTCTGATCCCCACTCAGTCCATCTACGGCTGCGAGGTACTCTGCATAATACATTTCGTACCATGCGGTATCGAGTGCCCCAGCAACAGAATCGAACTTCTTGTAGAAGTCTGACATGCCATCCGTAGTTGTTTCTGATTGAAGCTGTGACAGGACTCTCTCGGTTAATTCTCCGCCCGGGACATCTTTAATGAATTTACCCCAGACTTTGTAAGGGAATAACTCAGTGATATCACTATCAATTTCATCTCGGAAAGATTTAGTGAGCAGATCAGCCTGATGAGGTAAATCACTTTCCCACGCTATTAGCCGCTGCTGAAACTCTGCGTAGGATTCCATAGAAGAGTCGTACTGCGGTTTGGATGAGTGTAATGCCTTAAACCACTTCCAGCGATAGTGATCCATCAAGCCCTCAGCAGGTTTATTCACGGGAGACCAAGGAGCGTCATCAATATCTTCATAAAGAGGATTCTTATTCAGGGCATCTAAGCCATTGTAGTATTCCTCATTAATTGGATCCTTGAGCTTGTTAGGCGAACCCAAAGCAAGTTTCTCAAGTTTCGAATCTCGAATCTCACGCAAGCGTTTCGTCTGAGAGTAGTATTCCTCACTTAAGATATCTTTATTAAACCTCGTAAGTAGGGCAACCCTGCGGTCTGCCTGATCTGTTATTTCATTGCCCGCTTCATCTACTACGAATCGAATGGCTTGAGATAAGTTATAAATCTGCCCATCTGGGGTATCATAAGCTGATTCAGCTCTGTCTGCAGCCCGTTGCATTGCATCAGGTGCGAGGTTGAATAAATCAGCACCTACGTTATTGTTAATCATTGCCCGCTGCAGATTGAGTTGATGTCGGAGTTCGAGGAATTCCGCATCTGCTGTAGTCCATGGCTTACCGTATACACCAGTAAAGTAGGCTGGCCACTTCTGACCTAATTGCCCATTCTCCACCTGTTTCACATATTTCAACCATAGCTTATTCTCTTCTCGGTTGGGATCCATGAGCATGTTGCGATACTCGTTAGCAATCGCCCATTGCCTGTCTGGATCTTCCTGTCGAGCCTGAATCATGGAGTTAGCAGCTTTGAGGGCTGCGTATTCCACAAGATAATCTTTCCATGGAACCTCGGCTGCAATTGCATCTCTCATCCACGAGTTCTGGGTGATGTGCATCTTATCCATCAGATTCTTTCTCCACGCAAGAGGAACCAAATCCAAGATAGGTGCAATCGTATTCACAGGTATGGTGTCATTGCCTATGGCATCCCGAACTGCAGGGATTGCCAGAACCATCGGGCTCATGGAGAACCCGAAGTCTACTCCGATAGAATACATCTCACGGAAAGCGGTAGTCATCGGGGAGATTTCATTGGCAGTTGTCTCATCTGAAGCATTGTAAGTAGAGTTTGTATCGAAGCCCATTAAGGGGTTAAGCACATACCGTACTGACATCGGAGCCACGGGATTGAACCAGATATTCGTCCCCGGAATTTTAATGTAGCCCGTATATGAAGGCAGAGGTCTACCTTGTGAAGTAACGAGACCTTCCTGCATCTGGGTGCGTTGTGACATGAGCATGTATTTCTGATACCATGAGGCGATCTTGGGGTGCTCAATGAGCGTCTTTGCCCAGAACTTGGTGGAGCGAGTTGGGAACATCCAGAAGGGGTAAATCATTCGCATGATGTTTTCCCACCGCTTGTAGTAGGTGTAATCGAGCATGGCATCATTGGTTTGGTTCAAGGCTCCATTGATATTTATGCCTCGAAACTCTCCGCCATGAATGGCTACATCTTCCATATCCTGCAGGGTCTTAGCCGATTCCCGCGTCCAATCTCCCATCTTCTGCCAGAAATCATCTGACTGATGCAGGAATAACTGGGAGGTTTCATCCCCCTTGCCAGCATTCTCGAAGGCATCAATAAGGAAATCTCTCCACTTTATCAAGGCTTGGCGGGAGCGAGCGAGTCTCTGCAGGTCATCCTGCATGTAGGTGTACCACTGCTGATACTCAATCGGAAGCACATTGGTAGGTACAGGTACATACTTCTTTGGAGTTGCAGTAGGAATCTTATTCGTCTTCTTGATGGTGTGATCAATCATATCAATCTGAGATTTCAGATTGTTAAAGATTTGCTGCATTACGGATTTATCTGAAGGATCTGTTAATCGATCTATCATATCCTGCATAGACTTGAGCGCGGCGTTAGGAGTTGTAAGGTTAAGTTCAGGTCCCCACTTCTCGAGGTCCTGAGCCTTGATGAGAGTCTGCCATGCAGCATCGTGATCAGGTGTCATCTTAATGACTTCTGGAATATCACCCACATTCTTATCAAACCACCCAGCGAATACCTTACGAACTTCTGGACTTACTTCTACTTCTCGAGGAGTTCCTTTAATCCACTTGTTGTACCATTTCTTGATTTCACCTGCTAACTTCTGGAACAAAGTCTTTACTTCAGGAGTCTCCACAGGTAATGTTTGCTCTGCAATCGTGCGCAGGAGTCCATCATCCAGCGCCTCATGTGCTGCATCGTAAATAGCCTGACGTTCTGGGGTAATGTCCTTAGTGATCCAGCGTTCCCTGTGCATCTGCAGGAACTCATCTCCAGAAACTTTAACAGCTTTACCTTCAGGTAAGTTAGCCAGCCATGGAGATAACACATCCCAATCCTTTGCATCAATATTAGGAATGTAAACATGAACAAGCTCATGTACAGAATCGAGGGGGGTCATACCCTGCTTGATGAAGTTATTGATAACACCACGCCCGAATTCATCGAATCCAGCGGCGGCTCGTTTAACTCCTTGCTTATCCATGTTGAAGAGAGGCTTAGCGCCTGCTGCCCATGCTTTCATTTCATCGGTGAATTTGATGGAATGAACCGTAGTTCTATTAGCTTCATCTCGCAACTTGCGGAAACGAGCAGCGCCCTCAAGGGCCTGTTCTTTAGTGTGGAAATATTGGAAGTTACTTCCACTCCGAACTAAGGTATTGTCAGCACTGAGGACATAATTATTTTGGGGGTTATAGGCTATATAACGAGTAATTAATTCCCCATTAGGTCCACCCTCAAACTCCTGTGGAATCGCCAAAACCTTTGCCTCGGAGAAAAGCTCTTCATGGGCGGTAACAAACTGAACATCTTCAACCTGAACATTAAACTTCTTACCCATCTTGTTAAAGATGTCTGTTAGTTCCTTATCGTATGCATTCTCCATTCCCTCTTTCATTGGGAAATAGGAACCATCGAATTTCTTTGTCCATGCTTCTCGAAGTTGAGTGATGTATTGATGAGCCTCTCCCTCAGTGTAAAAGCCCTGAGCGATTTTATCTCCCTTTGAAGTTACTCCATTCACTATATATCTATCTCCGTAATTCCCTTGAGGAGGTGAAATAGTGTATTTGGGGGGAGTAGAGCTCTCGAAGTCGGTGGATTTAATTTTCTTCCACAATGTCTCAGCCCAGTTGCTGCTTATCTCTGCTTTTTGCAGGTTGCGGATATCCTCGAAACTCTTAATCTTCCCGATGGATTGGTCATAGTCCTGACCATTGTGCTTGTAGATTGTAAATATCTCCCATTCGGGGTCTTCGGGAGTTCCAATCTGTTTCCATTTAACCTGAACATTCCCATAGCGTTCAACCTGCTGCGCTCCGGTTGTCCATGACACACCTTCCAGTCCATCATCCACAGCCTTGCGTATCATTCTCTTTGCTGCCATCTCTGTGTAATTCTTTGAGAATGGATACTTTGGCAGAAGAACTGCTCTGGAGTTTGTAAGGAATGAATCGTCTACAGTAGAGCCAATGCGGAAGGCTTCCAAATCATCAATGAACTGCATTAACTTAGGATCTGATCTGTCAGTTAAGGCCAATACATATTCCCGATATTGTTTAATATCAAATGCAGGAAATGCCGTATCTCCACCCTTAACTCTAGTAATTACATCCGCTAAACTGAGAGGCTTTCCACTCCTCGTAGTCCAATGAGCGGACTGCAGGAATTCATCCCAGTGTGGGGGATTTTTTAACTCCTCTGCCCAATTCTTCCGTAATTCTTCAGCTCCGCGTTCCCATTTATTTTGAGCATATTTATACCAATTCTCAGTGTATCCACCACTATTCAGTAGTGCTAGTTCATCCTCATCTAATTGACTCATTAACCATGACTTAGATGCAGGATCAGAGATGTCGGGGGGCACTGGGCGAGGGTTGGCTAATCTCCATCCATCGTCAAACTCGTTTAAGAGTTGAGTAACTGAATGACGCTCCGCTTCAGTTCCATTTAATATCTCATCTGCATGTTGATTCTTAAGATTAATTAGGGCGGTATCTAATGCATCTTCCCACTGTTCAGTAACTTTATCCGAATACTTTTTATGCAAATCCCACCGTATCTGCTTCATTACATCTCTTGCAGATTCGTGAATATCTGATTGGATCTCATCTATCATCAGGAAATTCATGGGGCCATTCTTAGTCTGTACCGTCACCACGTTCCCGCGTACCCATGCTACATCATTGCCCGAGAAGTGCCCACCAGTTTTGGCGGGGGCATCGGGTACGATGAACTTATGGATAAAGTAGGTATCCTCTGGGCCAGTCTTCAGGGTGTAATCGTAATAACTGTTGCCTGCACCTATGCTCAGGTCATCCACCATGTTTAATTCATTCTGGCGTGCGAAGTCCAGCACCACATCTGGAGTAAGTTCGTGCACTAAACTGGCTCCATCTGGTCCATGCATATCTCCAACCCAGATTCCAGCCTTGAGATCATCTGCGGTAATATCCATTAACCAGTCTACTACACCCGTAATCTCTAACTCTTCCTGCTTGATTCCGGGGATGGCTTTCAATCGATTTAATACTGCCATACCATCAGGGTATGTGCGATCCTTGAGGCCAGTTTGGATAGCATTCTGAAGTGGACTGTACCACACGGGTTCGCCTACTTCGTTATACAATAATCTCGGCATCAAATCTACGCGGTCATCATTGCTGATTCCCGCCCATTGATATAGCCAGAATTCATCTGCAGTCTTACCTGTTCGTTCTGCCCAGCGTTTCGCATAGAAGTCAGTCATCTCCACCAGCAGATCTACCTGTTCGGGAGTCTGTCCGGCTTCGATAAATCCAGCCCTCATTGCAACTCTTGCATCATTCGCCAAAGCGGGAACTTCTTTCATTACTGTCTTGTTAGCCTTAGCATTAAATGCATTCACCACAAGCGAAGTAAAGTTATCAGCGTCTCCGATGAAACCTTCAAACTCCATGTGCTCGAGGACCTTCTTCAGGTTCCTGATTCCTACTCCCTTAAAGCTAATCCTATTTCCAAAGGCTTCCTTCAAGTAATCATGGAGCACCTTAGAAATGCTTAATCCAGTTGTGCCACCTATCTGCTTGGGGTCATACTTCCTAGCAATCTGGCGGACTATCTCTTCATAGTCAGGTCTGGTGAAGTCATTCAAATCCATTACAGTGGCTGTGCCATCAACTCGATAGGGCAGAGTAACCTTAATCTTCTGATCCCCCACAAGGAATTCAGTAAAGTAATCGGACTTCTCCGGGCTGAAATCGATGCCATCTTCCCAATTCGGGAGCATAATCTTACCCTGATTATCCCCGGCTAGGTATATCATTCCATCTTGAGTGATAACAGCTTCCTGAGTCTTTCCTGCAATTGTCCCAAACTCAATGGCATCATTCATATCTGCGCCAATGATCAGGAACGATTTCTCAGGTGCCCCATAACTTCCGTCCTGCAGCTTGTAAGTAAGACCACGCTCATCGAGGATTTTCTTTAATTCCTCTTGGCGTAATAGGTTCTCTGCATCCGATAGGATCTCCCCATTAGGATTATCTACAGATACAATTGCATACTTAGTCCCGCGCAGGGGGGTCTTATTAGGATCAATGAAAGAAATCGGATCATCCCATTTTCCAATAGGTGCATCCCGCTTCCACAGCTTAGCGATGGTAGGATCTGTCAGTACTTCAGCAGCAGTAAATACCTTAGCCTTGGGAGGCTTCGGGAACTTGAGTAACTGCTCTGCTTCTTGGCGAGTTATATGGGTAAAGTTAACCAATGCATCCTTATCAGATACACCACTCTTCCCACTCCGCAATACTCTGCGGAACTCATCCAACCACATCTGAGTTTTGATAGGTCTGGGAGTGTTACCAAAATCATCAGGGATCAGGAACTTAACTTCTGAAAGATTGCCCGCATCATTAAAGCTGAATCCAATGCCTGCTTCTTTATAGTAGGTCAGCCAATCAAAGTTATCGATAGGCTTGCCAGCATCCAGCATCTTTGAGAGTTGTTCAGATACATTTCCTTGAGCCCGTCTCGCGGCTGTGTAATAAGTCTCGAACTGTTTGTATAATACCCTACGCTCTGCGGGTTCTGCGTCCACCCATGGGAAGCGAATCATCAGGGCTTGTTGGGTGCGGTAAGTTGCTTCCGTTAATTCAGCGTTAATCTTAGAGAACTGTATGCCAACTTCCGGGGGTAAGGTGTTTACTTTCTCCCAGAACATGTCGATTGATTTGGCTCTCTCGTCTATCTTGGCTTTCACGGCGGCTCGGTACTCGTCACTCCAATGATCACCAACTACCAGCCTATCACCACCTGCCCGCTTTCCAAACTCTGCTTCAATCATTTCATCGATCTCAGAGTCAGTCGGCATCGAAGTAACGGTTACTTTCTTCGGGGTTGCGGGGGGAGTCTTAACTTCTGCACCCTTCGGGCGTGTGTTATCCACGAACTTCTTAAGGGTATCGATTGCATTTGAATCTTTATCGACTTCTATTCCATTACGCTTCAGAGCTGCGAGAGCGTCTTCTTCTGACACTCCGCCATCTGCAATCTTACCCCGTAAATCAATAGCCTCCTGATCAGGCATACGAGATGCATTTGCATCATCAAACACACTATCAGGGACATCTCGAGTTTGGGAGGACATATCAAAGACTTCATTCTCCATCTGCTCAGCCTTCTTAGCGGCTGCAGCAGCGTGAAACTCATCCATTTCCTTATTAATCTGAGTAAAGAAGTCTGACAGTTCCTGCTTATTTGGGGCTCGATTAGCGGTTTTGCGAATATTTAAAACATAATCTTCGAGTTTACGCTTTATAGGATTAAGGAAATGCTGCCTATCTAATACAGATTTACCCATCAGATCTTCTACCCCATCCGGTACAAGATATGAATACAGGGTAGCATCCTTAAGTTTAATCATCTCTTCCAACTTAACTGTGTTATTGCCAGCCTTATCGAGCAGGGCTGCAGCCAATTTGCGATACTCTGGAGGTGCATTTGCCAGTAACTCAGGATCCAAGAGGCTGCGGAGGATGTTTCTATTCTCCGTTAACTTAGTAGCATACAGGCGCAGGCGGAAGGAATACTCTACATAATTGTTCCAGTCCGAGGTTCCAGCAGATAATACCCTAAACGGGTTCACTCCTATATTCTTAATAAGGTCGACTGCATCTCGAAGCAAGGAACCAAAAATGTTATTCTTGTCCCAGCTCAGCTTGAAGCCTTCCTTCCAAACTTCCTTAGCCTGCCACTTATAGAAATCAGCAAAACTTTTCGGGAACTGCCCATGCTGCAAGCGGAATCCGATAGACGAGGGGTTGGACTCAGGTAGACGAGACATGGATTGAATCAAACCCTCAGGAGGATTATCTCCAACTACATGCAGGACTTCCTGCAAATCATTCCCCCAATGCCCACCCACTGTTACGAATCTGGTAATATTATCTTGGAAGTTACGCACTACCCACGCAGGACGCAGGGAAAGTACGGCACTGTACCACGCTCCCATGAGCCCATTATAAAGGTTATCAATTCCTACAAGAGCTTTTCCTAGTGCATTCGTCTTCAAGGTTGGGAAATTCTTCACCAATAGTGCAATGACTCCATCGTTAAGAATCATGGAGTTACCGAATACGCGAGTTGAATTAATGAATTCCTTACGGAAAGCATCTGCAAATCCCTGAGCGATGGCCTTGGGAATTACATGCTCGAGTGCTTTAACATTTGCTTCAGCCTTGAGAGCCGCCTGAGCTGCTGCTGTGGTGATATCTTCACCCGCAGCCTTAGCTGCACGAACTGCATCATCGAAATACTTGGCTGTAAACACGTTCTGAATATTGGTTGCAACAGCTGTGGCTTTCTTCACCCACTGACTGGGAGGAATAATCTTAGCCAATTCATCCGCACCCTTTAACTGCCGAATTCTAAACGAAGAAGGCATTTGCCCCATAAGAGCTGCCGCCATTTCAGAATCTTTAGTAATAGAGGTTTCAGCCAGCTCAGCAGCTAATTCAATCTGATTCATAAAGTCATCAACGCCAGCAGAGCGTTCTGCCAAGCTACGTGACATATCTCCAGCAACTGACTGCAATCTTAGACTTTTAGATCGAGCCGCCTGTTGTAATAGATACTTCCGAGAGTCTGGGAGTATGTCGAGCATGGCTCGTTGCACTGCCAAATCAACCTCTCCCGGGGCCAAATTATCCAACCTACCAGCTTCAGAAAGCCCTTTATACACATCCATCAAAACACCAGATTCTTTAAGGACCTTGGCAGAGGGGCTGTGCATCAGTAATTGAGTGAGGGAATCAGATTTCCCGATTAGGGCTTTTGCTCCCTTGAAGGGGAGTTCAATTAAACCATCTGCCAAGTTGGTCCAATCAAATACCACAGAACCAACCATCTCAACGCCGGGATTAGCAAATTCCATGCGATGCTTAGTCAGATCCCATTCAGTTAAAGTAGGATCCTCCCCTATGCCCATCTTCTGGATTGCTATCTGCACATTAGCATTCTTAAAGGCTGCATAGGCTTCAGGGTTTCCCTGCCAGTCAAAGGCATACCACGGATTAACACTAAATGGAGATAACTTTTCAGTTGAATAGCCGAGTCTCTCATCGATTTCGAGAGCTTTGGTTATTAGTTCCTTTACCTTGAGTAAGTCCGCATCAGACTGCGACCCGCCTGCTGTAGTTTGTATTTGCTTAAATAATCCAATCGCTTCATTCTTGAGAATGCGGGACTCCTTAAGCATATCGGCTTCTCGCTGAATTGCCGCTGTAGCTTCGGGCCCGCGCATTTTTGCTGCTTGTTCGAGCGTAAATTTAGATGAATCTGAGCCAGTTATCATGCCAGCCGCCCCAAGTGGGACTTCTTCTTCCCCAATCGGTTGTTCCCATTTACTCTGATCAGAATCGGTAAAGGCACTAAAAGCGTCTCGTACTCTGGCGATAGAATTAACACCCCTACGATATACCGTGTCCACAAAGTAAGACTTCTGCCGCTCCATCCAAGCGGCTTGTTGTTCTTTACTACGGAATATATTTAATATCCCAGATGCCGCACGAATAGGAGTCTGGAACAATAACCCAACATTAGTTGCCAATCCCCCAATTAAAGCATTGCCCAATTCTCCGAGCATATTGGATACGGTGTTTGATTTCATTCGTCTGAAGTATAACTGAGTCAGGGGCTCAGAGGTCCATGTCTGAATCCATTGCATGCTCTTTTCCCAATTGGAAATAGGCCTATCAGAATAAATGCGCGGTTGAATGCTACCATCTAATACATTAATAAAGAATTGCTTTTCCCCCGGGCGGAGGTTCGGAGTTTTATTTAACGCTTCCAGATCTGCATTATTATAAATGGTGCCTAATTGCCCCAAATTCTTGGTGCTTCGTTCCCCCACTCTAACACTTAAATTACTCTCAGCGGCCTTAGCTGTAGTAATAAGACTCCTAACTTGATCAGCCTCCATCGCCACGCCAAGTTTGGAGTTGTTTTCATCTGCCCACATGGTAAGCAAAGTACTGGATAATTCATCCCAAGTTGCAGGAATATCCCCAGTGTAATCCAAGGTGTATGAGGTTCCATCGGGGTTCTCCCCCCAGTATAGCGGCTTCCCTATTGGATTAGTCGAGATAACCTTAACCTTGGGGTCGAAGTAAATCTGAGCTGCTGGCTTTAGTTTCTTATCAAAAGTCAGCGGAGTCTGTGCGGGATTGCTCACCACATTGGAAACAGAGCCTGTTTTAAAATCTTTATTGAGTGTGACGGGTGCTTTATACTGCACCTGTGATCTGCGCTGTACCAAACCTTCCACATATGCATCAATATCTTTAATCGCTACCTTAGGCTTAGTGGCAACCCTCGTCCATGAAGAGGCGGGCTTAACTACGGGCTTAGGTGCAACTGTAGATGTAGGTTTCTTCGATACTATGGTTTGAGTAATATCTGAATCAAGTCCAGTAGCAAATGGCATCGAGCCTCCGAATTAGAAGTAGTTCTTAATGGGGGTCCCAGAGATAACTGAATTATCCTGAAGAGTTGTGGTCGGATGTACCTGACCTGCAGTGTAATAGGGCTGAGCAAGCATTCTAGTCAAAGCAGAAAATGCAGATAGATTTTCTTGCTGGCCCTCAGCTACGAGAGGATCCAGTGCTCCCATCATCTGCCGATACTGTGAGCGGGTCTGACTGTCCCCAGCATTGCGAGCACTGTAATCTCGTAACACTGATCCGAGTTCCTGTAGATACGAATACCCCGGACCTAATGTAGGATTGCCTGACACCTGCTTCACCTTATTGAGAGTATCCAGAATAGCCTGAGCCCTTTGGTAGCTTCCCATATACTGACGCTGCTCGGTAGTTAATTCCGAAGGGGCCTGCGGGACTGTTTCATTCGCAGCAAAAGAGCTATATGAAGAGAAGAATTGAGGATACAACCTGTACAACACTGAAGCTGTATACCGTTGATCCTCCGGGGACATAAATGGAATCATTGAATTAAGCATTGAAGCATACTCAGATTGGGGGTCATACCGGGTGGGAATCATTCCCCTCCACCAATCAGGTGCGCCCTCTACGTGATATTTCTCATCCCATGAAATGTCATCTAGTTTTGGCTGCTCTAATACTAAATCCCCAGACTCTTGCTCTGCTGGGGTAGATGCATATCCGACATTTCCCCCAGTATTACTTCCAGTATTGTTATTTCCGCTGGCAATCGCACCGGAGGGTGTGTAAGTATAGGAATCATGTTTAGGCAGATCATTTGCCATGATTTCAGCAAAGGGGATTTGATTCTTGATACGAGCCGCATCCTTGGGAGTTATTCCAGCTTCTATTGCGCCTTCATACGTCCACATATCCGCAGCATGTGCCCGAAGTGATGCCACTATAGCATCCAACTCCGCTTGAGTGGGGACTTCCCCCTTAATGTAACCGTTACTTGTAGGAGGTGTGGGAACATAATTAGTCATGGGAGGGGTTGCGGCTGAGGCGGGCATTCCAGCATTCTGACTCGGCAAAGGTGGAGCACTAACCACTGGAGCACTAACCACTGGAGGCTTAATAATAGGAGCGGGGGCTGGAGGGTTTGTGCCAGTCCCTGTATCCGCATATTGAGAAACGGTAGTGCTAGACGGCTTAACGATGGGAGCACTAACCACTGGAGGTTTAACTATAGGAGTGGTTGATGTTACCTTAGGCACCCACACCATCTTACCATTCACATAGGTATAAGATCCACCAGTTGGTGCGGTAGAAGTCCCACCTTTAGAATCGTCTACAATTAGAGCCATAGGTTTCCTCCTATTTCTGTTTCGCTAACTTAGTTTCCATTTTACGAATGTACTCCAAGGCCGCCTCTTCCCCAAAGTTCTCAATGATATCATTGAAGTCAGTTGGTTGGAGCTGCTTGTAGACTCGAAGAGACTTATCTTCTGGCTCTCCAATTAATTTATCTACAGTCTCGACTGCAGACTTTGCCCCCTTAGCGGCAGTATCCATAGCGCTAATGAACACATTATTTCCTACTGTCATATGCCACCTGCCATATTCGGCGAGG
>Ga0209416_1001920_pt1 | contig 12710 bp, 15 predicted proteins | sample RifGroF1_FD_184001 | JGI IMG/M metagenome (GOLD analysis project Ga0209416, IMG submission 184001) | Groundwater microbial communities from Rifle, Colorado, USA - Groundwater F1 (SPAdes) (version 2) | ecosystem: Environmental > Aquatic > Deep subsurface > Groundwater | place: Rifle, Colorado...
TGGCTGTTGATGCTCAATATGTATATTTTGCAGATTCAACAAATAAAAGGATTCTTGTTTTCACTAAGTCTAGAGGCGATAATGTTGACTACCTTGATCTGATCGCTCAGTACAAATACACAGGCAGTGGCGATACTTTTTCAAATATTAAAGATATTGTTGTTGATGGGGTAAATATTTATGTTCTCGATGGGGCGAAAGTATATAAACTTTCCAAATCTGATTTCGATACTTACAAATTCTGATCTCTATGATAATCGCGAAAAACAAAAAAGCTTATTTCGATTATGCAATAATTGAAAAGTTCGAAGCAGGAATTATTCTCGAAGGTTGGGAAGTTAAATCGATCAGGGCGGGTATGGCGAGCTTGAAGGACTGTTTTGTAAAAATCTCGGACAATGCTGCGAGCCTTGTTAATATGCATGTTCCCAGATGGAAAACTCAATCACAGAGCATACAAATTGACGAAAAAAGAGAACGGAAGCTTTTGTTAAATAAGAGAGAATTGGAAAAATTAGGGCAGGTCAGGAAAAATGCAGGTATGACGATAATTCCTCTGGATATACATACTTCACACCATAAATTAAAGTTGTTGATAGGCGCTGCAAGAGGAAAGAAAAAATATGATAAGCGCGAATCGATTAAGAAGAAGGAATTTAAAAGAGATTTGCAAAGACAAGGAAAAAAGTGGTAGTTTGTGCGCGGAAGGAAAGGATTGAATTTTAGTATATAATTGTAATATAATAAGCAACTTTTCTGTTGTAAATAAAATTTGACATTTTGTTTTATTCAATTATATATTTAAACTATTATATATAGAGTTAGGTCTGATATTATGTTGAACGATAGTAACCAAAACCCACAAAATGACTTGAATGCACAAGGGCAGGGCCCGGTTCAGCCTTCGGCCCAGGCTCAAGCCCAGGTTCCGGTACCATCAGTGAATGTTAGTGGAAGTCCTGAAGCGCCAGTGATGGCACCTGTTGAGCAGGCACCTCAGAAAGCAGAGTCGGGATATGAAAAAATACTGGAAATTGAGCAACAGGTTGAATCTATTGAAAAACGTGAGAAACAGAAACAACCGCTTTTCCGTCCAAAAAAGAAAAGTAAATCAGTTAAAGAATCAGCCGAGAAAAAGGAAATTCCTCCTGCACTGCAACCAAAATTTTTTGGTTATAAACCTTCGAAAAAACTGGCAGGCAATCCTCAAATGGTCAAAAGACAAGCAGGCAGGGGAAATAGTAGTGATTCTAAAACATGGCTTTTGATATTCCTGGACAGGCTTCTAAAAAAAGAGAACCCGACTGCATAATCTATTCGAATTATCCTTAAATTGCTGATCCGTAGATGTTAGTGTATGATGTTTCTGGGATGCATCCTTTAGCCCAAAATACAAGACAAACAACGAGTTATACCGATGGGACTGCCACTTCGGTGGATATGAACACGGTTTTAACATTGCTTATCCTTTTTTTCGTAGGCGTGGCTATTATTGTTGTTTTGGCCTTTCTTTTTTATTATATTTTCAAACAATTCAGAAAAGCTGTTAAGCGCAATTCTCTTGAAAAGAAATCTCTCGGATATATTTTGTATGAAGTGAGATTGCCAAAGAACAATGAGATCGAGATCCAGGCTGCTGATCAAATGTTTTCCGGACTTGTTGGTATACAGGGGAAATTGACAAAGCTTAAAAGTATGTTCGGGGCAAAAGACTCTGTTAGCTTTGAGATTGTTGCTTTCCCGCAACTTATTAAATTTTATGTCAGTGCTCCAAAATCACTTTCAGAAACTGTTGAAAAACAAATTAATGGTGTTTATCCTGATGCAGAAATAATTTCTTCTCCTGAGTATAATCTTTTCCCTGAAAAGGGTAGGGTGGCATTCACAAATCTTGTTCTGGACAAGGATAGTTATAAAGGTATTAGAACATATGAGGAACTTCCAAATGACGCTATGGCAGCTATAACATCATCTATGTCGAAAGTTACAAAAGGTGAGGCGCTGGCTATGCAGGTTGTGATAACACCTGCTGGAAGTGAATGGCGTAATGCCGGTAAAAAATATGTGAACAAAGTTCGTGAAAATAATGCTGATCCTGAGAAGAAGAAAATGGACGTTGATGATGATGTTATGGCAAGTATTGAGAAAAAATGTGAAAAGCCTGGATTTTATACAGACATCAGGCTAGTCTCTGTTGCAGAAAATGATGGTGAGGCGGTCACTAATTTAGGCTCATTGCTTAGTGTATTTGATCAATTTAATAAAGAGGGAAGTAATAAACTAAAGAAAAAGGGGACTTCGAACAAGAAGGAATTTATCACGGATTTTATCTATCGAATACCTAGCGAGGAAAGTATTCTGAACACAGCGGAGCTGGCTACTATTTTTCACTTTCCTAATCAAAGCGTCAAAACACCAAATATTAACTGGTTAACCTCTAAAAGGGCACCGGCTGGTGGGAGAGTGCCGGATATAAAAGAAAATATGTCAGTTTGGCTTGGTGTCTCAAAATATCGTGATGTTGTTAAGCCGGTCTTTTTGAAGCTCGATGACAGAAGAAGGCATTTCTATTATGTAGGTAAAACCGGTACTGGAAAAACTTTTTTCTTGCAGGAAATGATCTTGCAGGATATGCGACAGGGTGCGGGCCTTGCTTTCCTTGACCCACACGGAGACGCTGTGGAATGGTTGCTTGAGAGAATTCCACCGGAGCGTGCTGAAGACGTGATATATTTCAATCCTGCCGATACTGAGCGTCCAATGGGCCTTAATATCATTGAGTACTTTAATGAAAACGACAAACATCTTGTGACCAACTCATTTATTAATTTGCTTTATAAGATGTTTGACCCGCATAAACAGGGTATTGTCGGTCCAAGGCTTGAGCAATCGGTTAGAAACTCTATGCTGACCGCTATGGCCAAGCCTGATTCAACTTTGATCGAGGTTATGAGAATTATCACAGACGATAAATTTATGAAGACTTTCTTAGATGTACTCGATGATGATATTGTAAGGCGTTTCTGGACTGATCAAATGGCACAAACTTCAGAATTTCATAAATCTGAGGTACTTGGCTATATCGTTTCAAAATTTGACAGGTTTGTGACAAATAAATTGATGAGAAATATTCTTGGGCAGAGCAAATCGGGGTTCAACCTTCGTGATGTTATGGACAACCGTAAGATCTTGTTGGTTAATCTTTCTAAAGGTTTGATAGGAGAAGAAAATGCACAATTTCTTGGACTTTTGATCATTCCTAAAATTCTTTCTGCAGCAATGACACGTGCAAACATTCCTGAAGAACAAAGAAAGGATTTTTTCCTATATGTTGACGAGTTTCAGAATTTTGCTACAGAGGATTTCGCGCAGATACTTTCTGAGGCTAGAAAATACAGGCTTAATTTGATCGTTGCTAACCAGTACATTGCACAGATTGATGAAAAGATCCGTGATGCTGTTTTCGGTAATGTTGGTTCCATGGCGAGCTTTAAAGTTGGCGTTGACGATGCAGCTTATTTACAAAACTGGTTCAATCCGATATTTGACCAGGATGATCTGATAAATCTTGATAATAAACATCTATACATAAAATTATTGGTTGATGGTGAATATCCTCCACCATTCTCGTTAACTCCTGATATGGACTATGCTCCTTTTGACTGGAAGGATAGGAATGTGGAAATGGCCCAGCTAGTTAAGGAATTGTCTAGACTGCGTTATGGAAGGGACCGTGCGCTTGTTGAAGCAGAGATTAGTAAGCGCGCTGCGTTGACTGTAAAAGGTGAGGAAGATGACAGTTCGCAAGGGGTTGGACCTTCTCCAACGAGTGGATTCGGGCAAATGCCAAGCGCGCCATTAAAGTCCACTACAAGGTGAATTCCTTTATTATGCTGATTGTGGTCGTAGTTATGCAAGTTTCGCATTTTACGATTACACCGTGTTCATTGTACCCCCTCCTGACACAATGGAATTGCTTCCATATTTATGTGCAATTATTAGTACATATTTAGCTACATTATCCAGTCTATTTTTGTCCGAGCCTGAATACAAAAGGCCGAGTGCAGAGCCTGATTTCAAGCAAATTAGAGAAACTGTAAAATTGTTTTTAAAGAGCAGGGAACTGATGAAGTTTGTATTTGCATTAAGTGCTTTTGTGGTTCTTGGGAATATGCTTTTTGTAGGATTTCAGCCGTATTTGGAGAATATAGGTCTTGGAAAAGGAGAAATTGGGCTTGTTTTTGTATTTATATCAATTTGTTCGGCTATAGGGTCGCAGTTGATAAAAAAACTTGATAAATTTGGGCACGGCAGGACGTACAAAACAATGATGCTGGGTGCTTTGTTCACTGGAAGTTTGATGTTCGCAATTCGTTGGGAAATAGGATTTTTAGGCGTGGCATTACTTTCTCTTGTCTTTGGCTTCCAAAATACATTTTCTTTAACCTATGTAAATCCTCGGATCGATTCTTCCAGGAGGGCAACAGGGTTAAGTATAATTAGCATGCTGAGTACACTCGGGTATACAATCGCAGCTATTCTGACTGGATTGATTTTGGATTGGGAAGGTCTTGGTGTAGGTAACGGCAAGTGGGCTGGTATTGGTGCGCTGAAGGGGATAAATGTGTTGAGCCTGGGAGTGGTGGTTGCAATTGTGGTGGTGATAGTTAGTGTAAATTTGATTAAGTTTGGGCAGAATAGTGTAAGATATGGGAAATAATAAAAATTCTGACACTATCCCCCTCCTGACACCTCCTGGATATGAATATTTTTTCCGTTGCATAAACGCACATGTAAAAAAGTGGGGTGTCTAGGTACCCCCCTTGCCTTACTTTAGGAGTATAAATTATTTTTTCATAGATTCAACTAACGGCTGATAGTAAAACAAGTATTCCAGATGACAAATCCCGGGCAGTATCTCTCTTCGAACGCTGCTGTCATTTCGGTCGGTATCCTTTTTAAGTGCTCCAGGATGGAATCGAACCATCGACCCCGGCTTTATAAGAACCGTGCTCTAACCAACTGAGCTACTGGAGCCTCGTCGAAATTTGACTTCAATTTCCGCAACTCCCAACAAGTTGGGAATTGCTACAATGTTGCGCCAAATTTCTCCTCTAAGATTCAACTCCCTTTCCTGCCTGCTGCAGGCAGGGGTCGTTGAATCTTTTTAAAGAGCAGTACATTCGCTGCTGGAATTTTAACATTAACTGATAGGGATTCACAACGGCACGATATCTGTCCCGTCCCCTGGAGTTTTTCGCTCTGTTACGGCAAGATATTTTTCAGTGCTTGCGGATCTTTTGTGTCCAACGAACTCCGCGATTTTATCCAATTTTAATCCATTTTCTATTTGGTGGGCAATGAATGTATTGCGAAAATCGTTTACCCGGACGGCTTTCACGCCAGCCCTTCTACATATTCTGTTTATTGCCGTCCGGATATTTCTGATTAAAATGTTTTTACCTGAACGGGTGTTGAAAAGATATCCTTTGTCATTCGGGCGTTTTTGCCTGTATTTTAGGTATTTTTTAATAATTTCTATGGCTATTTCGTTTAGGTCAATCACACGGAGCGGATTGCTTTCATGCTCTCGGATAAAGATTTTCGGAGGTAATGAATTTAGCTTGACATCCTCGAGCTTCAGTCTCGATACTTCGCCTATTTTCATGCCCGTTTGCAGCATAAGCTCGATCATTGTGTAGTTCCTGATATTTTTTCGTGCCGTGTCCCTGATCGCTTTATACTCGACCTGCGCCAGGACCCTTGGATGATTTTCTTCAATCTCCGGGTGCGAAATTTTGGTCGAAGGGTTTTCATTTAAAATTTCCTTTATCTCCAAATACCTGAAAAAGGTTTTAAAGCTGTTTATCTTGCGGGAAGCTGTTTTCTTGCTGAACTTCCGTTTGTTAATTATATCTTTAACAAAATTATTGAGATCTTTTTTATTGATATCTTTTATGTCCTTTGCGCCGACGAAGTCCGCCAATTGTTCTAAATCCTTGGTGTAAGCGACAATGGTGGCCTCGGACCTTTTTAAACCTTTTAAATATTTTGTGAAATCCATTAAAAGTTCATTTATGCTCATAAGTTCTATTGTTCAATGAAATTTGATCAGTGTAGGGCAATTCTGTTATATTTACTACAGAACATTGTAAATGGATTTTAGCAGACCGGGCCTTTACGGTCAAACTATAGGATACTCTTGCACTTAATACTAGGCACGAAACAATGGTTACAAAAAAAATCAGTTTCCGGCTTCAAAAAATTTATTATTCAATTGCCAATTATATAGCAAGAATAGGCTTCAGCGTGAACTATATATTTTTTATACTGCTATCTGCTTCTGCAGTCCTTTTTCTAAGTTACAATATTTATAAGACGGTGAACAGGGCGGAGGCGAACTATACGGTCCGTCAACAGGAACAGGAGAAGAGGGATGAGCTTCTGTCTGAATTGGATGATGTGAACGAACGTGTTGCATACTTGCAATCTAAAGACGCTAGACGAAATATGGCTGTGGAAGGCTTTAGAATGGCAGCACCAGGTGAGAGCCTCTATGAGATTGATGAAGGTGAGGTAGAAGCTGTGTACATCGATCAGGAAGAAATTGAGCCTGTTAATCTGGAGGACAACAAGTTCTGGTGGGAGTTTATAACCCTGGGTATTAAGTGATATAATCCGTCGAATAAATTAACAGATTAACTAATTCACTTATTATGATTAGTTAGTTTGTTAATTCGTTAACCCGTTAATTCATTAATTCGTTAATTATTTATCATGGGATTTACAAACAACATTGTCAAAGGAATGTTCATTTTATACAACAAAGAGCCACATCTTGTGGTTGATCGTGTGTTTTATTCTCCTGGAAAGGGCGCTGCTTTTAATAGAACTAGGCTAAAGTCATTAAAAACGGGCAAGATCGTTAGCCAGACCTTTAAGTCAAATGAAAAGGTGGAAGAAATTGATGTGGAGACTAAGACTATGCAGTTTATCTATGTTGATGAAAACAATGCATTTTTTATGGACCCTCAGACTTATGAACAAATTTCTGTATCACTTGATGTAATAGATCATGGTACAAACTATCTACATACTGATGCGAAATACGTTACGATTAATTATGAGGGAGAGGTGCTTTCTGTACAACTTCCTGGCAAGATAATCCTTCAAATCACTGAGACATCTGATGCCTCACGCGGTAATACAGCGACAAATGCTACAAAAGAAGCAGTGCTTGAAACTGGTGCAAAAGTTCAGGTGCCGTTGTTTATCAGGCAGGGTGAGAAAGTAATAGTTAATACCGAATCAAGCACTTATGTTGGTAAGGCTGAATAAAATATGAAAACCTGGCAGAAATTAAAAGAAAATCCTGAGCTTTTTAAGCAATATTTTGTCAAAGAATATATTATTCAGGCTACGCGCGAATTTTTCCTTGCTCGTAAATATCATGAACTGGAAAGCCCGATTTTAACAAACGCACTTCCACAAGAGAGATATAATGATCCACTTGAAACAAAAATTCAACTCAAAGGGGGTAGGGATGTGAATGCATATTTAATCCCGACAACTGAGACTTTTAATAAGAAAATTCTTGCTGCTGGTCTTGGTGAGCATTTTGTAATTTCAAAAGTTTTTCGTGCTTTGGAAGATATTGGCCCAGATCATAGTCCTGAATTTACAATGCTTGAGTGGTACCACTTGAATGCGAACTATTTTGATCTTATGGAGGATTGTGAAAAGTTATTTGTCTATAGTAAGAAGTTTCTTGACGGTAAATTTAAAAAGGTATTTTCAACTTCGATTAATTATCAGGGCCAGAAAATAAGTCTGACAAGCCCGTGGAAGAAATTGTCTGTCCGGGAAGGGTTGAAAAAGTACGCGAAAGTGGAATTGGAAGATGTTCAGGAGTTAGTAAAATTTAAAAAGGTGATGAAAGAGAAGGGATATAATGTAGACGAGAATGACGATTGGCAGACTTTATTCGAACTTTTATTTGCGAATGAGATTGAAACTAATTTTCCAAAAAATAAGCCGATTTTCGTTTATGATTATCCAATACAGGTTTGTCCTTTGACCCAGACGAAAAAGGATGATCCTCTTGTTTGTGAGAAGGTTGAGCTATATATTGCTGGGAAAGAGATTGCAAACGGTTATACTGAACTGCGCGACTGGAAAGAGCAAGAGAAGAGGTTCAAAGAAGAACAGGCTGCGCGGAAAGAACTTGGTAGAAAGCCTGTAGCATTTGATCATGATCTTGTTGAGGCGATCAAGTCAGGCTTACCGTCAGTTGCTGGAATTGGCATGGGAATCGATAGGGTGGCAATGATCTTCGCTGATGTGAAAAACGTTTCAGATGTGAACTATTTCCCTGCAAGTGAGATGTTTGAATAAGTTCTATATATTTGATAAATATAACCTACTGGTTTATAATTCAGACATAAGTATTATTTGTCTATAAATATGTTTCAAAATCAATTATTAATTCCAAAATTTGCCTCGCTGCCTGGGCAAGAGATGGAACCTCCAACTACACATGTTATTATAAATCAGGAATTCAATCAATTAGGTTTAATGAAAGATGATCTGGATACTTCGCGTACTACCCTTTTAGGGTATGAACGTTATAAAAAGATTTATGGTAATAATCGTGTGTCCTTTTATAAACCTATAGATAGTGGCTCAGCTCCATTTATACATGTGAAAATTGAAAAATCGTCTCCTTCCCAGTTGGATCCAAATCAAGTTGATATGCCTTTACCAGAAAGAACGGAGATTATTGATGTCTTATTTCAAATAAAAAAAGATGGGGAAATAACTGATCCATTATTTAGAAGATTATTAATAGGTGATCAGGTTATTGATGCTGTGGATGTTCATCTGCCAACGGAGGATTATGGGGATGAAATTGTTGATCTTTTCCAGAGAAGGACTGCAATTAGTTCTAAAGGAAGTGCATTTTATAAAACACAAGTTTATCCGGCCGAAATTAATAAGACTGCAATAGTGGAGATGATAAATTCTACATTCTGGCCAAGTGAAGATGAGACAGTATAACAATATAAAAGTGAACCTGATTAATCCAAACGACAAAACAGCACATATTTATGACCTTGTGAATGCGCCTTTAAAAGGTGAGGAGGTTACTGGTGCTGAGATTGAGTTAATTAAATCGCTTTGTTCCCAATTTCTATATCCTAAGCAAAAATGCAAAATCCTTGATGTTGGCTGTGGCACAGGTAGACATGCGATCCCATTAGCTAAACTCGGTTATGAGGTCACTGGCATGGACTCTTCAAAGGAGATGCTGGAAACCTTGAAAGAAAAGGCTGAAAAAGCGGGTGTGGAGGTAAAAGTGATTTGCGCTGATCTGTTAAAATCTGAAATGCCTGGCGGTAAGTTTGATTTGATGATCCTTATGTGGAATGCGTTTAACGAGATGGTACATAATGAGGAACAAGCGATTGCTTTATTGAAGAAATTAAAGGGTGGATTAAAGAAGGGTGAGTCGGGTAAAAAAGGTAGACTAAGCACTGGTGGCAAAATACTTATTAATGTAGACGATTCGCAGAAAATGAACTTGAGAGACCTGAATTTCAAAACTGAAAATAAAATTGGGGGTTGCACTTACAAGCAAAGCTGGAAAGTGCTCGACCTTGATGAGGATGCGAAAACAACCGTTTCCGAAGAAAAAATATCGGTCATTGATGAGCAAGGACATGAAATAGCTTCTTACACTTCGGAAATTAAGCAGACGTGGTGGTGCAGGGACAGTATAAAAAAGCTTGCAAAGATTGTTGGCATGAAGATGGAGGAGAAAAAGATCAAGGAAAATGAGGAAGTGTATTTTGTTTTAAACTAAAAATGTACATTAAATTTGTTTGATTATATATTATTAATATCTTATAATCCTTGTAGTTTTAATAAATACCCCACCAAATTTATTTTTTATGATTAAAGAAGATGGCAACTCCTCCTCCTATTGACAGTTATCAAGCACGAAAATACGAAGAGTACCAAGCTGGATTAGATAAAGTTAGTAGTTTATTAGAAATTGACAAAACAAGACCAATGTTTGATGCTATGGGTGATTTGCAAGTTGGAGTTAGTGATCATTTGAAATATGTTGTTTATGGCGGGCGCAATGTCACTTTAACTACAGTGGCTGGGGATCCGGAATATAGGGAACTGCATCTTCTTACAGATAGTAATTTGCGATTTCATGGATTCGTTTTTCGTCAGCTAAAATATGCTACTCATGAGATACAGTACGAGATTAGATGTGTAGATCGAGAGCATTCGATTCGTGGTGTGTTGGGCGCTGAAAATGAAGCATTACCAGCCCTTGAGAATTTTTTGAATAATACGCCAAACCTGCAATAATATTGAAGATTCGTTGCAAAATGTTTCTGGGTAGGACATTGATTTGTTCGTTGATGCATTAATCGTGTATAATCTCTTTGCTTCTTCAACGGAATTTGTTTTTTGCAATAACCGCGGGGTGGAGCAGTGGCAGCTCGTCAGGCTCATAACCTGAAGGCCGTACGTTCGAATCGTACCCCCGCAACCAATTCTTCTATAGATACCGTCCGGAATTTATCACCTGGAATACTAGTTTTACTATCAGCCGTTATTTGAATCTATGAAAAAATAATTTATACCCCTAAAGATAAGGCAAGGGGGTACCTAGACACCCCCATTTTTTACATGTGCGTTTATGCAACGGAAAAAATATTCATATCCAGGAGGTGTCAGGAGGGGTATAGTGTCAGAATTCCTAGGGACTATTTCCGGATGGTGCCTTTCACTTAGGATTTAATCCTATATTCGGTGCTCTCAAAAACGGGGATTTTGATTTTTTTCGCAAACTTAGATAAATCCTTGTCATACGTAAGAAGTCGTCCGCTTTTCATTGATTGAGTATCGATTATTAAACTAAGGTCGCTGAAGGAAAGATGGTTTCCTTTATCCTGTAGAATCATTTTATTTACCGTCTTGAATTCCTTCTCCTCCTGCATTTTAAAAAACATATTTATACTCTTACCATCTACTATTGCTGTGCAAAAATGGTGAAAGAAGGTTTTTCTTTTATACCTTGTGTTGTGCAAGGTCATAACTTCCTGAATAACTAGATTATTTACAAGAAAAGTTTCTCCCTCCTCTTGAATTCTCGCCATATCTAACATTGCTCTTGTATGTTGAGAATCGTTCATGTCAAAGTATGCAATTATAAATGAAGCGTCAGTTATGAGCATATTTGCTATGTTTTCCGTATAAATATTCTTTGTAATTAGTACTATCTACCCTGTTACTTCCAGAATGAAACATGAATTCACTAAAAGGGAGGTCTTTTATACTTGTTTTAGTTCCATTTTTTCCTTTCACAGGTAATGTTTTTTTGTCTAAATAAATAGTTATCATATTTCTAATAGCGCCAGATATGGTTAGGTTATCCCTTTTCGTGAGGAGTTTTAAATCTTCGTATTCTTTTACGCCTATTGTAATAGGAGGTATGCGGGTTAAACTTTTTTGCATAATCGGTTATTAACTATTAAAGATAGTATACTATAAAGTTTATATGAAAATCAATTTTATATGAAATTGGGAAATATATGATTTAGTATATCAAAACGATCAATCCAGCAATTACCCCAAATATGCCCAGTATTTTGATGAGCTTGAATTCTTGTTTGTAAATTAGTGCTGAAGCGATCGCCAGTGCAGCATTTGAAGAGGCATTAATTGCACCTGTATAGCCCACGTTTGGCGCAGTTATCGAAGATAAATTTTTGCCCCAGTAGAAAACCGTGACCGATGCGGACATCAGGAAAAGCCAGATAATAATTTTTGTATTTAGTTTTATAGTGATTTTTGATTTGTTCCTTAATGCCTCGACGATCGAGATGGATGCTGTCACAAGCATAACCCAGAATAAAAAAATATTCGGGTCCTCGCCAATTTTGGCAGCGTATTTCGCAGCGATTGTTGTCCCACCAAATAATAGAAATGCAATAAATGAATATACAACCCATTTACCAATTTTGAATTTTTCGTTTGATCTTTCAATAACGATAAGTCCAGTGAAAAATAGTATTATTAAAATGGCTAATACTTTATAAAATGGTAGCTCTGAATCGAAAAGGAAAACAGCCAAGATAGAAGTATATATAGCGTAGCTTTTTTGAATAATGACAGAATAACCAGCATTCGGCGCAGTTTTGATCCCAATAAACCCAGTGATAGATCCAAAATAGTTCAGAAAAGCAGCATTTATGAATATAATTAGGAACCCTAAAGGCGACATAATGAAACTTTGCCCGTCAATCAAACCGATCAAGGCGTAGGCAATTGCTGGAACGATCGATGTTGTGGCCATATAAAGGTACCTGTCAACCCCAAGGTCCTGCACCTTCTTTACTAAAAGGTAGTAGACGACAGAGCCAACGAACATCACTGCTGAATAGAAAATCCAATCCATAAGAGATTACTATTAATTCTATTAAAATGGTTTCGATATCTTCCAGAGCATATCAAAAAATTTAAATAACTACAATTAATGTTTTTCCTATGAAAAAATATATGCTAGTATATTCTTGTTTACATTTATCACATAAGACTCTGACCAGTCTTTGAGCCGCGCAGGCGATGATTGAAGATTCTATAACATATGGTTCTACTCCCATATTGATGAGTCTTGTTATACTTGATAA
>Ga0209416_1001923_pt1 | contig 12674 bp, 17 predicted proteins | sample RifGroF1_FD_184001 | JGI IMG/M metagenome (GOLD analysis project Ga0209416, IMG submission 184001) | Groundwater microbial communities from Rifle, Colorado, USA - Groundwater F1 (SPAdes) (version 2) | ecosystem: Environmental > Aquatic > Deep subsurface > Groundwater | place: Rifle, Colorado...
CAATATCAGATTCAATTTTTTCAACACTTGCACACTCGGTTTTGTCTAAAATTTCAGATTCCAAATCAATTTCAAGTTTAGATTTTTCACGTTCTTTATTATCTAATTTACAATAATACCCTTCCGTCGCTTTTTCATAATCTAAGCCAAAAGCGGTGGCGTTACATCTTACTAATGATTGTTTAGCATAAGCAACATAAAAGTCCCAAACGTTTTTATACTGCTCTAAATTTTCATAAAAACCGTATAAAATATTAACCGATGTTCTGTCAACTGATAACGATAAATCCGCAACAAATCCTAATATATAAATATCGGCAGTTGTTAAGACAGTTCCACGTCCCAAATCAAATTCGTAATTTTGCTTATAATAAGTCGTATTGTCAAATAGTGGCAGTTGACTTGCATAATTGGATTGTATGTTATATTGACGTGTGAATAAATATGCCATACCCTCGTAAACTTTGTTTATAAACTCAAATAGATAATTTAGTTTAATATAATAATAATATTTGTCTCTTGGTGCAACGTGTCCGAATAAGAAATTATCTTTTGTATAAGCATAATCAGATTTACGAAAAAACATATCCACAGCACATTGAGACTCTTTTAAATTGCCGCTCGCTGCCGTTGTTTTTGCAAGAACTTTCATATTAACAGCATTGCCTAAATTAATGTTTTCCATAACAACACGACTGCCATGATATATTTCAATTGAGACTTTGTTATTATCATAATTACCTGTTATACCAGTCTTTTGAAAACCCCAAAATACCAAACTTGAATTACAATATAAATACCATTGATTGCCGATATACATAGCATTAGTAAAATTATAACGAAAACCGTCCAAGTCACCACCGGTAAACTGAATGTAATTGTTAGCAGTCCAATTTGTTGTATAATTTCTAAACGGGTCTGTTAAAAATGCTTTAAATACATCAGAGACGTAACTAATATCTAACTCCAATTCCAATACCGGAGTTTTTTCCATACCGATAGGTAATCCGTCAAAACCACGTTTATAATTACAAAAGTCCAATGATTTGCTATTCATTATAACATCCGGTGCGGTTGTTACATCTATTGTTGACGTGTTATCACTTGCAATACAATGCAAAGAATATTGATTACTGTCCTTATCAGTCCAATTCCAAACGTAAACGCTGTCAGCCCCCGTACGTGCCATTAAATTGATTCCTTATTATTCTTTTGTAATTCCAATTCAAACCATTTATAACCGCCGACGGATTCAGGAACGGATTTACTCATTACAGCAATAGGCATCATTTTTGACGTTTCAAAAGGTACGAAAGAATATGTATTTACTTTAATATATTTATTCGTATTTTTCAGAACATTTATTAGACTGTTTTCTTTTGCTCCAAAATCTGCAATTAACCAACGCTCGGTTACTATATTGAATTGCTTACTGTAAACATCGTCATCTTTTAAAATGCCGCCGACTGATTCCATTACTTCGGATATTTTAGGCTGTTCAAAGTTCAAATAATAACAGTCTAAGTCCATTGACGCGAGCGAACCTGCTATTACTTCGGTTGCTAAACATAAGCCGTCAGTTTGTAGTGTGATTTCAGACGTAGTTGCGTATAATGTTATATTATATATCATAACCTGCTTAGTTCCTTTCTTTTATATTTATTCGACGCCAAAACAATATGCTTGTTTTTCAGCAATGAAGTGTTTGTTAGTTCCAAATCTAACCGAGAATTTTTTGAACTTTGCATATTATTTATAGCTCTGTTAAGATTACTTATTTCAGACTTGAGACTAATTATTTCAGATTGATACTGCATTTCTTTTGACGTGCCTGAAAAATCTCTTATAACACCCGTGACCTTACCAGCGTTACCGTCTATTCTTTGATAGTTATAAGTACCTGAATTTATTTGCTCTAAAATAGAACGGTATTTGTCAGTTCCTTTTTTACTTACAATTGATTCACCTTTAGCAACCATAATCGGTATTTTGTCAGTACGTCCGGGTGCTTTATTATATGAATTATTAATACCGATAACACCCGATTCCGCACCGATTATTTTTGCAATATTAGCAAGTCCGGCAGCTGTAATTAATCCTGCTGCTACAAAGTTAAAAGGAAACGGTATGGTACTTAATACTTTTGTCGCTGCTACATAAGTTGCTATTGTTGCTTCTATGATTGCCATTGCTTTATATGCCGCTGTTTGCTCTTCAAAAATACCTTTTGTTTTGCCAACAATGTCACCAAAAATTGCTAATTTTTCAAGTTCACTTTTGTTTTGTAATTCGTCAACTTCTATTTTAATATCAGCTGCATTAACCGCCCCTTCTAATTCTGCCTTACGTAATTCTGCTTTTTTTGCGACTATATCAGCGTCTAATTTTATTTGATTAGTAGCGTAATTTTCATAAGCTGTTATTGATTCCGTTAATGAATTAACTAATGCTTTTGTTTGATTTGCTATTAAATCAATTGTTGACAATGAACTTTCACGCATAGAATTTAGACGGTCTTGGTCTAATTGTTTCATTTGGTCAACATACGACGAATAGCTAAATGACATATCCTGAATAGAGTTTTCCAAGTTCTCTTTACGCTTGTTTAACTCATCTTCATTGCCTTTTGTTGCCGCCTCATTAGTAGTTTTTAACTGACTGTTAAAAGCTTCTAAGAACGTCTTTATGCCGCTTATTTCAGATGTTGGGTCTAATGTTAAACCAGCTTGTAGTTTTTCCAAATCAGATTGATATTTTTTGAACAACTCTAATTTGATTGCATTGTTATCTTTATACTTAACAACTTCGTCTTGAAATTTTCTTTTGAGACTTTCAAGTTCTTTTTGATAAGCCCGTTCTTTTTCGTTCGAGATATTCTCTATTTGCAAATCTCTTAATACATCTGATTCAGACACTATTAATTCTTTACGTAATTTGGATTTATTCTTTAATATACCATTAATTACATTTTCGTTTTTGTCTGTTATATCTTTTTTTTCTTTATAGTATTTTTGATTTTCTGCTTTAATGAGATTATTTTTTTCAGTCTCTGCCTTAATAATATCGGATTTTGACGCTCCTTTTTTCTTAGCTTCAAAATCTTTTTCAATTCCTTCAATATTTTTTTGATTAGCAGTTGCTAATTTTGTCAGTTCACGCTCGGTTTCTAAGATTGCTTTTTGAGTCTCAATTTCTGCCGTTATTTCAATCTTTGCGACATTGGTTAATTTGCTGTTATTTGCAACATCTTTAATCTGTTTTTCAAGTTTAGAAATAACATCGGTTTGCTCTGATAATTTAAAGTCAAATTCAATAGACGAAATTTTGTCTTTTAAGCCCTGAATGTAGTCAGCCAAATCGGTAAACGTTTTCTTAGTTTTTTCGGTCTTTGGTGAGGGAGTATCTTTGTTCAAATCTTTATTTAACGTGACAACTGATTCAGTCGCTTTGTCAGTCTCTTTTTTGATTTCTTTCACACCATCGGTTTTTGGTTTTTTACCGATTGAACTATAAAATTTTGCAACGTAATCAATAGCAGTTCCAATAAATCCGATTACAGATTTAAAAGCACTTGCAACACCGTTAATAATATTCTTAAATAATGCAGAGCTATTGTAAGCCTGTTCAAAGTTTTCTTTTATTAATCTGATTCCGGCTGTAAAGAATTTCACTACATTTATTATTCCATTAATTGCCATACGCAACGGCACTAATGCAACATCAATAATAAAACCGACAACCTTACCAATTCCACCCATTACATCTATTAACTTAATACCTTCTTTTGAACCCTTGCCAAACAACTCTGTAAATAGTTCTTTAAATGGTTGTACGGTATCTAATAATAAATCCCAAATAGAGCCAAACGGTTTTACAAAAGCGTTATCGAAATAAGCCCACCAACCTTGAACACCGTTAACAACAACTTTAGCAACGTTGGTTACGAATTTGCCTAAATCCTCACCCGCTGTTTTGAGTTTTTCAAAGACTTCTTTTATATCTAATTTACCAAACATAGCTAAGATGCTTTTAATATCAAAAGACGACAAAAAAGCACCACCGAAACTTTGAGCACCCTCAATGGCTTGCATTTTAAATAAGTCCATTTGAGCACCGACATCAGACAAATCATTTTCCAATGACGTGTACGTACCGCCTAATAATTCAATTGCACGCTGTGCCTTTAATGTCGGGTCTGTGATTTTTGCAAGTTCCGCCGCTAATTTTGGAAACTGACTTTTTAACCGAGACAAGGCTTCAACATTTTCAGGGTCAGCAATACCCTTGCTAAACAATTTAATTGCAGCCTCACCGCTTGTAAGCCCTCCCGTTGCTTTCTCTATTCCAATTGCAGCCTTAACAAACTGGTCATTCATTTTACCCGTAGCACCGCCTAAAGTACCTGCTAAAGCTGACAGTTCTTTTAACCGTCCGGGTGCAACACCAATACTAAATCCAAGTTCACGGGCTGCATTTTCAGAACGTTCAATTTGTTTAGTAAGTTCCGCACCTGTTAAACCTGCATTTCTAAAACCGATTTCCATTGCCGTGCTTATTTCGTCGGCTTTTAATGCCTGATTCCAAAGTTCCGTAACTCCTTGCGTTAATAATTGTATTCCCTGCTGTGCAATTGCAATACCACCACCCATTGCAAGACCTGAAAATATGCCACTCATACCCTTTTTTAATCCGTCGAATTTTTGCTCTGTTTTTTTTAATTCAGGCGTTATACCTTTATTAAAATTTTCACCTGCATTTTCGCCGGATTGTTTGAAAGATTGTGCCGCCTCACGTCCAGCACGTTCTAATTGCAATTCAATTTCTTTAGCACTTTTTTGAATACTTGACACGTCAACACGCGGTGCTTTTAAGTCCATTGATTGTTTGACGCTGTTAAAACTACGGATAATAAAAGCCGTTGCGTCGGCGGTCGCTTTTACGGTCGCTTGTAACGGCTTTATATATTGATTAACATCTAATATTATTTCGGTTTGGATTGACATTCTATTTCCTTCATTTTGTCAATGTACGCAAGAACTAATAGATACGGCGACTTTCGTAATTTACGTTCTGTTTTCAAATACTTCGCAGGATTGCCGTTCGTTAAACTATAAATCAAATTCAAATGCTTGTAAATCGGATAACGATGTTGACCGTAAATACCGCCTACTTTTTTGTACTCTTCAAATTCGGCTTTGGTTTTATAGGCTTTTCCGTCTCCGGCTGTTCTTGCAATAAATTCAAATCTACCGTTATTAATTTCGTAAAAAAAGTTAGGAATTTATCAACATACCCCCCTTTTACGATTTCAATATTTAACATTGCAGGTGCTTTTTTCCAATACCGATAGTTCGTTTCAAAATTATCAATATCCGGTTCAACACCTTTTTCAGTCGTAATTAAAGTCATTACTTCAAAAACAAATTTAGGATTGTTTTGTAAAATATGTTGCGACTTTGAAAACTGAATCATATCTTCAGCCGTCATATATTTCATTATTTCCATACCGGTATTTGTTTTATCTGTCTCGGTATCCGTTGCAATATCTAACTTATTTTCACTAATGATTTTGAAAATATTTCTATTTTCTTTGGTTATGTTAAAAAGGGCTTGGTTATATAAATAATACAGTTCCTCACCCTTTTCAGACATACCAAAATTAAATTCAGTTTCCAAATCGATTAACCTGAAAACTTTGTCTTTAATTTTAAATTCTTTTTGCATTAAAATTCCTTTGCATTAAATTGTTAATTATTATACGACGGCTTCATAAAGCGTTTTAATTGTCACGTTAGTAGCAAGAGTAAACGTGGTGCAAGTCAAATTGATAGGCGGTGCCAGTTTATCGTTCCACAAAGTTGTATTGATTACGACTTGTTTACCGAGATTTTGCACGTCAATTGCCCTTTCGTTTTCAAATCCTTTTGAGTTTTCTGTATAGGATTTTCCGATTTGGCAATAAGGCATAAATTTAACTTGGTATTTCCCGTCAACGGCAACGGCATAATTAACTTTGGCAATTGCATAATACAGTCCTGCTGAATCATAATTGAAAAAGTCTTTTGTAACACCGTCCTGCTGCCCGTGTGTGATTGTAAACGTGCCTGTTTCCGTGCCGGACGTTTTCTTAGTAGTTCCATCTTCAAATTCGACGGTAACGTCGGCAACTTCTTTATTGAAGTTAGAATCCATTAGCAACGGTCCCGAGAAAATAGTACCTAACGTGTACGGGTCTGTACTTGTAACCTCGGCTAAAGCCCAGTTGTTAGAACCCATCGGCGTTACGACGTTTGCGAGTGACCTCATGTCTTCCATATTTGTATCCTCAAATAAATGTTAATAATAATGTACATTATAACTAAAAATCAATGTCAAAAACTGGTCTTCTTTGTTGGTATTTAATAACACCAAATCATTTTCCATTCCAATATCGTCAATACCCTGTATTGTGTAAGTGACTTTTTTATCAGCACCGACAGAATAAGTATGCTGTAATGGAAAATTTAATTCTGATAATTGGTAACGGATGTTATCATATAAGTTACCGATATTAAGTCGTATATCGTCACCAACGGCTTTTTTAAGTTTAGACACATAACCATACTGTAATTTGATTTCATACTGACTATCAGCATTTACGGCTGTATTGCCTGAATAAATTGTATGTTCTGTATGACCTGAAACTTCAATATAAACATAAGGAAAATCCGCCGATTGTTTTTCTGCATAGTTATCTATTATCTTAATACCTGTTATATTAGATAAGGCGTCTTTCACTATTTTATATTTATACTCTTGAAAATTCATTCTTTACTCATCCTGTCTGTCATATTATCGGCTAAAGATAATAAGAAAAAATTAGGTATCTTTTTTGCGTAATTTCGCATTGTGTTACTTACTTTTGCAGCAACTTTATTTATATCGTCTGAATTATCTATATTGCTAAAATCTTTTTCTAATAATGTTATAAGCTCGTTAACCATTTTAGGCTCATACTTAATTTTAAAGTCCTTAATAGCATTATCAAAATAATGAGTTGCTTCTACTTTCATACCACCGAGCTTATGAACTTTTAAAGCAGTCCATTTAAAGAAGTCATCTTTTTCATTCGATTCATGCCATTTAGCCCAAAAGTATAAAGCCATTTTGTACGTTGTAACGGGTCTTTGTAATTTGGCACCCATTTTATTTTCAGCATTTTTGTCATATTTATACATTACAGTAACGGGTGTAGCCTTAATAAATCCGCCGTCATTCTGTATTTTGGCATAAGGTAAATCAGAACCGACAATAACTTCAATACCTGTTTGGTCGTTACGTTTAATTTTTGTCAAAGTGCCTTTGCCGTTTAACCCGAAAGAACGGTATAAATCTCCACTCCGCATACCCACTTTACGTAATCCTGTCATATTAATTCACTCCGATTGGAATTACAGAATATTTAAATAGTTCACGTTTCCATTTCGTCCAAACATCTTCATAGGTTGTATTTTCATTGCCGGATGGTGCTGAAATAGATATTGTTTTAATACCTAAACGACCGTCACCGCCTGACTGCCTGTAATCTGATTCTTTATACATAACCGTAGCAATTTCAATACCTGCCTGAATTATATCTTTTGGCATTTCAGTTGCTAAATAACCAACGTCAACAACAACAACATAACGATAATTTTCAGCATAACCATTGTTTAAATACAGCCTGTAAGGGTTTTCTAACAAAGTGTATTCAGTTGTATCAATTGTGACTAAACTATCAATAGCGGTCTCGGAATAGCTAAATAACGATATGCTGTTAACTTTTTGATATGGTAAAACCTTTTCGCTAATTGCATAACGATTGCTAAATGTAAATGTCTTAGTAGTTTTTTCAATTGAACCACCTAAAAAATTACGTATTTTAGCGTCTGCCGTTTCGCACAAACCCTGTAAAAATACATCATCATCAGTAACGAGACTATCAATTTTTAGATAAACTTTTAAGTCGTCAAGCGGCGTTATCATGTTTTACCTTTTTAGCGTTTTCAATTGCATTGTAATTATTCAAATAGTCTGTTATTGAGTTTTTAAGTTGTTCGTAATATTCAATTCTGTCATTTTCGCTTATATTTTTATTGCCGATGTCTTTTGCCATCAGTTCTATATTTCTTTCATATTTTTTTTGTATAATATCAATTTCTTGGATATAACCTAAATGCCTAATCATAAAATCAGTTATACCGATTATAAATCCTTTTTCCTGAATTGACGGTGCTATTTGTTCATGGCAACCATACTGCCAGTAAAAACCTTTATTGTTACGATACATACGTATCATTTTAGTTGTTGCAATATCAATGTTGTTTGCTTTCGTAATCGCCGCACTTGAAATATTAACGAGCAAACCGCCTATTTTTTCGTCTAATCTTTTGATTAAAGCATAATCTCGTTCTTTGTCAAACGAAACTCTTTCGTCGGCGTCAATAAAGTAAATCCAGCCACGTTCTGCAAACTTTTGGCACTCATTCCGAGCGTCTGCAAAACTCCATTCTTTATAAAAATAATCTACTCTAATAATCTCTAATCCGTTTTCTGTCATTTTATCTATGAAATGTGATTCAGTAAAAAAGCCGGATTGTGTTCGCATCAAAATAACCTGTGAGCCGGACGGTAAACTTTCTAACATACCCTGCAAAAAGTGCCCGTCTGAGTCCTGAAATATGCAACAAAAAGTAATCACTATTTATACCTGCCATTAGATATTTGAATTTTTAAAGCTCTGTTTTCGTCTTTAATTGCGTTAAGCTCTTCATAAATTTTTTCAAATTTTTCGTCATATTTATCAATATATTTTAGTTGTTCTTTTATCACTTGCACGTCCGTTCTTGTATCCGAACTTTCCTGTTTTAATGCTAAAAGCGTGTTACCGCTCCAACCCATTACAGCAATAATAACAACACCGATTATAACTAATCCTAAATTAGTAATATAACCTGATAGTGAACCTTTAGCCTGTGAGTCCATATCTGATAGTTCCTTTGTAATTTTATTGTATTCCATGTTACGTGCTTTGTATAAATTCTAAAAAACAGAATATTGCATATAGCAGAAACGTTAAAACAATTGCACCGATATAAACCATTCTGACATATTTCGTATTAACATTTTTTCTTTTTTCATAATCTCTATATTGACTAATCAATAAAGCACTCAAAATAACTTCAAGCAATAAAAATAATAAAAAATGATTAGGAAACATTTCCATAATTATTTAATCCAAAAATATAAAGCATAACCGATAAAAATTATTATCATTAAAATTCCGATAAGCCAAGTCTCAATACCAATTGCATAAAAAGACAAATTATCTTTTTTTGCTTTATTGTAAAACCAAAAACCTAAACAGATTACAGTTAGAATCAGTATAATAAGATGTATCGGTATTGTTACCATGTCACCGCCTCAACTTCTGCAATTGTCTGTGATACATACATGACATAGTTTGTCAGCGTCGAACGTTTTTCAAACACGGGATAAGAATATTCACCGTAACGTTTTAACAAGTCCTGCACTGCATCACGTTCTATTTCTGCCCATCTCCAATCATTCAGTACACCTATTTTACAAGTTGCTCCGGGACTTCTCTTTTTAGTGATATTGTCTAACTTAGTATATTGCATTTCTGCATTGTCACCAAGCACTAAGGTTAAGCCCGTAACTGTATCAAAGTATCCTGCACTTACCCAAGCCTGATAAGCCGATTCAATTTCTGCAATTTTTGCGTTTTTGAAGTCTTCAAGAGTAGGAATATATTCAACTAATTGCATATCTAATATTTCTTGCATAGTTACACTAGGATTCAAGACTGCAAAGTTATACTGAGCCGTAGTAATTTCAATAGCATCAGGGAATGATTCTAAGTTTTCTATTGTCAAAAATGGTATGTTGTTTACTAAGTACATTACGCCACTCTCCTATACAATGTTTCTAAATCATTAACGCCTTTTATTTTATTATATATCATCATATCTGATATTGAGCCATCCGCAAAGGTTGTAGTTTTATCACCACGAGAACCTATAATAACATTGCCTGTACTTGCTGTATAATCTGCCACTACTACACTCTCGCCCTGATATACCATATCTAAATATCCTTTAAACTTCTTAGTTGATATGTCATAAACGATTGCTAAAAAATGCCACAAATTATCTCTGTAATCCGACAATGCAGCCATCACAGTGCCACGCAAAAAAAACAAATTAAAGTTTGTTGCACCGGTAGCACCGAATATAAATTCAGAACTATAAGGGCTTGCAACTCTTGTCTTTGCCGCTAAATAAGCTACATTAGTTCCTTTAATCCAACCGCACATTGTAAAACTTGAGTTTGTAAAAATCGTATCAAAATTTGTGTCAATATAATTTGAACTCTCACCAACAAAAGCTCTTGCACCGCCTGTTTCGCCGTAACGTCCTAAAGTTGCCGTAGAGCCGGCATTTGTCATAGCAATTCCGTTAATCTGATTACTAAGTCCAAATCCGTCATTAAGCGGAACATGGAAAATTAATCCGTCTGTATCTAACTGGTCTATAATCATACAGTCACCAATTTTTTAACTACTGACCATTCATAGACATCACCCCAGCGTTCAACTTCTACATGGCATAATAAATTTTGTGCTAGGGTAAATTGATTTACATAATAAGAATTATTTGCAGCGGTCGGGAATAACAACGTAATTGTCGTAGCGTGATCATTGCGAATAATGTAAGTATGTTTTTGCAAATCAGCTAAATTAGCAATAGAAAATGTTTTGTTTGCACCGTCGGTCAAAGTTGCATAAGCAACACTACCGGAATTTGCATTGCCGGTTAAACTATTTGTCAGCGTGTAAGAAGTGTCAATAGGTTTTTTAGCAGCAAGTGCAGATGTTAAACCAACAATGCCTGAAATTGTGTTATTATTAGAGCTAACGATTTTGTCTGTATCTGCCATTGTTAGCTCCTTGTTGCGACGTTAATTAACAATGTGCCAGCCGTTACCGAGCCAACAGCATAAACCAAATGACACCAACCACCCTTTAAATCATACACGATTGTTGACGTTGACAATACATTGTCAACAACGTAAGAAACTAACGAACCGTCTTGGTAAACATCGGTAAAATTTATTCCATCAGCAGAACGTTGTAATTTTATACTGCCTGCCGTGCCTGCTATTGAAGTTGGTATGATAGTAATAACAGCACCGTCACCGACATCAAAACGCTCTGTATTAAATGCCGTCGCAGCACCTAATAAATATATAACATTTTTATTTGTATCCGTGCTTACGGTCTGATTAGTTCCGTCGCTTGTTTGAAGGCTTCTGTATGGCATTTTTCAATTCCTTTTTATTTTCTACTTTAGCTTTTTTTTCAATGACATTTGGTATTTCTGTCTGTTTCATATTTTTAATATCAGATTCTATATAAAACTCTGCTATTCCTTTTTTTACATAGATTTTTTCAAAAGCATTAGAGCCGGTGACAATTTCACCGACTCCATAGCTCTTATATGATTTTAACATCTTAATCATTATACGTCGTTGTATTTTTTAGGATAAACAACAACAGCACCGAGAATAGCAGTATCAGTACCAAGTGCTGAAAAATCCGGTGTTACATTAACACGGACGTATTTCTTTTTACCCATAGTGTCCAATTCTACTCTGTCAGTTGCGTACTGCTCCGTCCCTGCTGCAATACCTGTTAAAACAGTTGCAAGCGTTTTGTAAGCAACTGCGGTATCCCAACTTGAATTGTCAGCAGATTCCTGATAAGTAATTACAGTCGCAATTGTGTTGTCGCTTGCCAAAGTCGCAACAATCGGAACTACTACTAAAATAGAATCCACGTTAGCCGTGTTTATTGCCTGACTGACAAATTCAGATGAGGCGACATCAGTTGCTAAATACGACGCTAAGCCGAGATTCTGGTCGCCGAGCGGATAACCAACATTATTCATTGTATAATTCATTTTATTTTCCTTTAAATTATTAGTTACGCAACCGCTTCAAGTACCGCAGCAGCTTGAATGTAAGGCATTGCAAAATCCATTTCAAATCGTAGTGTAATGATTGTTAAGTCGCGTTGCAAACCTGAAATTGTCGCTCTGGTAGCGTCAACATACGTACCGTAAGGGTGTACTTCAAGTGTCATATTTCTTGAAACGCCTTTTATCATAGTTGTCGGGTCAAAGAAATATATCCTTGATGACGTTCCTGTTTCCAAAGCACCGTTATAAATGTTCTTTACCGTATTGGTAGTATAAACTTTGTAACCATCTAACGTGTTTGGCATACCTGCAAAAATAGGAACACCTAAATCGGTGCGTGTTCTCATATAACGATTACGAGAACGGCTTGACATTACATAAGCACCGCCGTCAACTGAAATGTTATATTGTTCAACTAATTCTCGTAAACGACCTAAATCGTCTATGATATTAGCGTCTGTCGTACCTGCCGAATTGATTTTATTAGCCGCCGGTATTGTGTTGTAAATACCTAAGATATGATTCTGAGTACCGTCGCCTGTTAAGATTGCTGATTCTAAGCCCGGTATCATTGCACGTCTCATAGCTTTTTCAATTTCTGTTTGTACTCTAAACGGCGAAGTATAACGTAACAATTGATTTGATACTGGTACGATT
>Ga0209416_1001927_pt1 | contig 12640 bp, 23 predicted proteins | sample RifGroF1_FD_184001 | JGI IMG/M metagenome (GOLD analysis project Ga0209416, IMG submission 184001) | Groundwater microbial communities from Rifle, Colorado, USA - Groundwater F1 (SPAdes) (version 2) | ecosystem: Environmental > Aquatic > Deep subsurface > Groundwater | place: Rifle, Colorado...
AAGTCGTCAGTTTCGGCGAGTTGTTTCACTCCGCCACTTGCTCCGTATTCGTAAAGTTTACGGAGGTTCATGCCAGTCAAGTCACCGCGAACGGTAACGAGTTGCGGCATGAGTGAAGAATCTTGAATTGCGAAGAGTGCGTTTTCCTGCACCGTCATTGCGATGGCAGAAACATCACTCCATAAGTTCATTCCAGCAGTCATAATTGCTCCTTAGTTGGGTAGCGGACCACCGTTGAGGAATACCCGGCGCTGTGCTTCTGTTGGTACTGCGGTGTTAGCGCCCGGATTCGTTGCGGATAGTCCTGGTTGTGGTTTGGGTAAAGCCTTTGCGATTGCTTCTGCCTTCGCCTTCATCTCATCCTCTGTTCCCTCTGGGAGCAGGTCGTAAATGTCAGCAGGTAGTTTCGCAGCCTCACCAACTTTGCGGCGCAGTTCACGCAGTTCAGCGGCTTTGGTCTTGGCGGTCAATTCATCGATTTTGGCTTGAGCTTTTTGCAATTCAGTCATCTCGGCTGCCTTGCGGTCTTGCTCCGCCTTCTCAAATTCATCCGCCTTTTTCGCTTTCGGCTTCAAATCCCTATTCTCTTTTCGTAGGGCTTCGATGGTTGCCATTGCGCGGGCAGCGTCAAACGGTTGCCCGTCCTTACCAATTTCTGTTTCCTCTTTCGCTTCGGTCTTGGCTGTCTCAGTCACGACTTCGGTTTCAATCTTTGCCACTGTCTCAGTAGCCTTTGTTTCTTCGGTCATTGCGTATTCTCCTTAGATAAAATAAAAAGCGCCTCTCACTCCCATCTTGGGAATCGAGAAGCGCGGCTGGATAGCGGGGCTTTGGTGCTATTCGATTGTGGTAACTGTTATTCGCTAAACGTCTTGATATTCAGCGCATACTTCTTGATTAACGCCTTGACAATCATTATCATGGCGCGACATACGATTTCGGCTAACTGTGAATCACTCACCAATCAAATCCTTTAGCGGTGTACTGCCTCTCATTGTCCCAAATACGTCATTCTCGTACTCGTGAGACAACGCGCTAAACTCAAACTTGCCGTCATTCCATGCTTCAAACTTCGCGTCGCCCATGACGTTCCTTTGCGTTTCTTCGTCTTGTGACTTGAACCAATCCTCACCAGTTTGACCTATCGGATTCTCTGCGCCGTTCACCCAGGGCAGCATCGCACAGCGTCCGTTGTGATGATCATTTGCCTCCGAGCCAACGGGGAACACTTGCCCGTGCATCGAGATACAACTGTCACACGTCCTATCATCCAATTCAGCGCACCACACGACCCCTTGCAGTACATCGGCGTTCTCACGTTGCATTGCAGCGTTGGCTTCCCGGTATGAATAAAGTTGACTTGTACGCATCTGTCTCATGGCGTCTGTGAGCGGATAACCGTATTCGTCACTAATCCAATTCGCAATGACACGCGGGTTCAGCCCTTGCCCGACACGCTCTAATATTCCGGCAGCTATCTCATCAGCGTAGAATCCCGAAAGGTTATAAATCTTGCCAAACAACGCGCCGTCAGGGTCAAGATACTTTGCGAGAAAATCAAGCGTCTTGTCATTCGGGCGGAGGATGGTATCTTTCGGTATATCATTGACTTCAACTCCCAGCGCTAGAGCCACGCCTGCCAGTAGCAACTCACTTCCGGCAATCATCCCGCGCTTTGCGGATTCAGTCACCGCCGCGCTCAATTCCGTGCGCATGTATGCGGAGTAATCATCCAGTTCGCGTGTCACCGATGCAATCAGATTCTTGTACGCCGCGCTTTGTTTCACCTGTGCTGCGGTCAACGTGCCTGACTTCTGCAACGCCTCTAATTGTTCTGTGAGCGCCTGTACCTGCGGGTCAACCCTCACGTAGCCAGTTGCGTATGCGTTCGCCATGCGCTCCAATACCAGCGAGTCAGCATCGTCAGCTTCTGCTTTGAGTTTCTTCCAGACGTCGGTCAGTTTAGCGGGCATTAGTTATCCAATGGCACGAGCGACAAGCCAAACCAAGAAAAACAGCACCAACGTAAGCAAACCTATTTCTCCAATAATGTATAACCACAAAAAGAGCCAGTCATATTTTTTCATCTATTCCCGCCCTCCCAGACGGTTATTCCTTACCTGCTAAAAAGTTGCGAATGAGCGAGGAGCCCACATTACCAGCTGCCTGCTTCTCTTTCGCTAATCGCTTCTGTTCCTCTTCCCAATCAATGCCGCGTGATTTTGCTGCGGTCTCTTTCGAGCGGATGCCTAATCCCATTTCACTCTGTAAAGTTGTTACCGCTTCAACGTCATTCTCGGGCAGCGGGTCACCAAACTTCACCTCGCCGGGGTCAGCTTCAGCACCGCTAAATCCTGCCAGTTGTAACAGTCGATTATTCACGGTCAATAACAGATCCCCGTAAAGTAGTTGCTTCGTGGCATTCTTGGCAATCTCATTCTTGAACAGCACGCGTAACCCGAAGTTGGTCAGCGCACCGACCTTATCCTTGACGCTCTCACTATCCACAGTCGCGGCTATCTCGAAGAAGTCGCGGCGGATATCGTTGGCGTGGTCTCGGGATGAGGTCAGGTCACCGGATGGTTGTAATATGCCAAGTTTCGTGTGTTCGTTTCCACCCGTAATCTCTAACGCCTTATCAGGTCCAACGTCAAGGTACTCTTTACCGTCTGTGTCCTTGAAACGCGGGAACTTACCGCCAATAATCCACTTCTGCGCCCAGGCTTGCAAGGCGAGAATCTTGTTGATGTTACTCCGCGCTTCGTTGTACTTATCCTGCAGGTCAATAACACCTTCAATGTCGGAATATCCGTACACGTTGCCAGCGTTGGGTAGATTCTTGCCATGAATGATCGGGGGGAATGGATAATCCCAAATTAGCGGCTTACCTTCAACCACCCATTTACTACCAGTCTCTTTATTCAGTTTCCAGATCGTTACCGTCCAGAATTCGTCGCCATTGTCCGGCTTCTGCTTCTCGGTCAATTCACGCCATGCCGTATCACCGTCATTCCAACGGTACACGTATGCCAGCACATTCTCAATATCATCGTGCGCTGTGTGGATGGTCAGGTTAAAAGGATTCAGCGCGACAAGTCGATTAGTCACCGTGCCGTCCATTGCCGCTTTACCATTCGGGATTATCTTTAGCGCTAGTGTGCCGTAAATGCTGCCAAATTGAACAAGGTCGTGCAGCAACACATCTTTCTTATTCGCGTCCCACGTGGTAGAGATAACCTTATCTTGCTCGGATTCACCCTCACCCGGAAGGTCAAACTCCACCCCGGCACCCACGAGCATTGATACGCTGCGGTCGACAATCGTTTTCGTGTGGTTGGTGATGACGTTGTAATCTTTACCGAGTCCGCTTATCCTGAGTGGTTTACGCTGATTCCCATAGTAGTAACTCATCAACCCGGATAATTCTTGCTGTCGCGCGATATGCGTTTCTTCCAACGCGTCTTTACCACTCAACCCGAACATCTGATTGACTGTGTCTACGATATATTGTTTGATCGGATTCGCCATACACGCTCCTTAGTTACTAGGATCATCAAGCGCGATTGAAACACCCGTCTCAGATAGTTCAGTCATCGCCCACACTTTCGCATCTAACCTGTTCGGGGACGTATCCCCAGGTAACCACATACACAATTCATCTTCAAGACTCGCAAACGTACCAACATGATGGTCTCTGCCCTGCTCTGCAATCGCTGCAATCGGCTCCGCGCGTGTTGCCTTGCCCCTGCTCGCCCAAACTAATCTCACATTGACGTTTGCGTCTACCTGGTGAATAACGGACGTAACCATTTCGCCCCCGTTATTCTTTTCAGCGACTATGCAATCCGCTCTGTGGCGGTAATAGGCGGTTACCGCTGCGCGTGCCCAGGTATCCGGGGAGCCTTGAATACTATCATCTGCTAACGTGTAGTAATCATCCCCTTCAATGCCGCAAGTCACAATTCCAGCTTCATCACCGCCTGATGTTGCGGACGGGTCAACCCCTACAATTACCCTCGATAATGATTCCGGCGCTTTGAGTACCCTTGACTTGTCAATGTCCTCACGCTTCCATAATGCGCCGGGTGTGTCGGTGAGGAGTTCAGCGTTGAGTTCCTGTCTGCCTAACCGCGTCCCCTCATACTTGGTGATAACATAATCGAAAAATCCTTTTGCCAGGTTAGCGCGGTTCTCGTATGTGGTGCCGGTGGTTACGATATTGCGCGGATCCTTTATCAGATCAAGCATTAACTTTGTCGGCTTCGGTGTGGTGGTGACAATCCCCTGTGGGTTACTTCCTAATCGCAAGCCTAACATTGCCTGTTCCCACGCTTCGGGGTAACGCCATGACCCTACTTCATCCGCCCAAACTTTGTAATGCTGCTTACCTCGTAACCGCTCTGGTTCATCCGCTGTAAATATCAGACTGATTGCGCCGTTCTGCCACTGTAACTGACGCTTACTTGCTACATAATCCGGGCGTTCTGATTTCGGGCATATCGCTAGTATTCCGCTTTCACCCTCGATCATAATGTCGCGTGCATCATCCGCCGTTGCACCAATAAGATTTACATACGCGTTAGTCTTTACCCATTCCCTTACGGTTTCAGCGCCCGTCCTTGTCTTGCCAAATCCACGACCTGCGAGAATAAGCCAAATAAAGAAGTCTGTATCGGGTAGACGCTGTTTGTCACGTTGCCAAAATCGCCAGTCCTGCGAGAGTGCGGCAAGTTCATCCGGCGTTAGGCTCTGTAGGAATCGCGTCTGCAATTCCCGAGGCTGTAATGCCAGCCAACTTGCGGAGTATTTCGTCTCGCTTGTCATCAACTATGATTGCTTCTCCATCCTTGCCCGTTAATTCAACCGGATTCGGTACCTTGCCATAACCGTATTCGATGAAGTTGACCTGATGCTTATTGTCCTTCGCCCATGACCTGACTATCATCTCCGCAACCGTTGCCACATGCCCGTCAATGACGATGGGGTTTCCATCCTTGTCCTTCGCTATTTCATTGCCAACGGATTGCACAAGTTTACGCAACGCGTCAAAGGATTTAGGACGCCCGTTACGGTTTATGCGCGGGTCACCTTTTACAAATGGGATTAAGTCTTTTGTTGTCATAATGTTCTGTTAGTGTTCTGTATCCTGCTTTTTAGTCAATACCATTCCATAATTATTGATACCTTCTGGAATGACAACGCCTTCTTTTTTGATTAACTTATTCCCTTTAAATGGTCTGTAATCCACCTGATGCTGCCAGCGCCCCCATTTGCGAGTTATCTTTACAACATCGGGATGCTGCTTCTGTAATGATTGCGCCATAAACAAACGACCATCGGCATTATTGAGTAAATAAAGGGATTCGGTATTACCGCCCTTCATTTTCATTGATGGTTGCTTATGAATTAAGAATGAATAGAATAAGACAGTACACCAACCATCCTTTAATGCTCTCAATGACAAATCTGTATCTTCGTTATAACGTCCTCTCCAGCGATAAGGAATGTCATTCTTAATTAGGATGCACGAATAAATACGAGTATTTGCTAAAAATGGTCCAGGAGAAAATTGTTTTTTAGGAGCAAACATGTGATACTGCATACCTGATAAAGCAATGTTTTTATATCTATTGGTAAAATCTTCTGCGGCTTTAAATATTGCACCAGAGGTTACTCTGTGATAATTATTCCCGTCCTTCCAATAAAAACAACTAATGTTGTCATCAAGTATCCAATGTCGTTCTGCCCCAATGCTGATTGAATGCTCCCAAACCCAATTTCGGGCAGGAATTCCGCCCAAACCTAAATTACTAAATGGCAATACATAAATCTTTTCGGGGTCAATCACCGCCGCATAATTATCATATTCCTGCGGTTCTACTACAATGTGATATGGAATATTAGCTTTTTCAAGTGCTTTCGCCGTAAGCCTTGAATCCCAGCGACCTTTTGAAATGACATAAACTGGATATGCGGGATTAGTCATTTTCCACTGCCTGCCCCTGTACCATTATTTCTGCCTTTGGATACCATATACCGCGCATTCCATCCGTTATCTTTTGTCCTATTGCCTCTGCGAAATTACTAACATCCTCGGCATTTTTAAAATGGACGTGAATTACCCTAAATGCAGATAAATCTTGTTCTTCAAATTTAGGCATTCCGTCCCACTCTTTATCATAGTCAATGCCCTCACTGCCGAGCAGGTTTTTGACTGCCGAAATATCACACATCCAATCACGTAATGTTGATTCATCCATGCCCCACGCGATCAACTCCGGCGCGTCCCAGCCTGATAATTGCTCCCAGTCGAATTGTCCCACCGTGCCAACATGAGCAGCGACAACTAACTCTTCGCGTTCCTTCTCGGATAGCGCACGGGAGGATTGCAGCGCCATAACCTCATAGTCCCTGCCATAAGCGGACATGAGGACATTCAACCTCTGGTGACCGTCATAGACTTCACAATCAGGTCCAATAGCGATTGTCTGGAATTGTCCTAATCGCTCCCATAATGACAAAAGACGTTTAGCGTGTTCCTTGCTAATCGTTTTCGGGTTGCGCTGCCAGGGTTTCAGATCCCCTAGCTTTACGGTTATGCTATTCCACGTTACCAGAATCGCTCCTTGATTATCAAATTCAGCGCGCTATACCACTCCTGCATCTCTGCTTCACCAAATTTTGTACACTGTATCTTCCACCATGACTCTTTGACCAGCCGTCCGCCTGTGCCTATCCATTGACTGTGACACTCCCGGCAAACCATGCCAATGTTGCGCGGGTCGTCTAGCTCATGGTTATTCTTGTCATGGTTTATCAGGCAATGGTGCGGGTCGACTGCATCCCGAGCGTGGCACCACTCACACTTCAAAACGGTATGTCCTCGTCAGTTACATTCACGGGTTGACCCCACATGACCGTTGCTTCCTGGTCAGCCCATAAATGGCCGTAGTGCCTGCCGTCGTGCCCGTGTGTCAATTCGCAAAGAATGACCATTCCGGGGATGGTGAGTACCTTGTCACAGCGGACAGTTACCCGCATCAAGTCTAATACTTTGTAGTCAGGGGTAGTTTCGGTCATAGTTTAGCCAACTTTACAAACAAGTCGTGATACTTGACGAAAGTTTCCTCTTTCAATTTCTCCCAGTCGACCTCTTTTTCTTGCCGTTTGTCTTTGTCCGTTTTTGTCACAGAAGAAATAGAAGTTGAACAAGTACACCCTGGATAGTTTCTGTCAAGTGGGTTCCTCTTATGGTATTCGCACGTAATCTGTGTGATTTCCGTTTTATAGTTGTTTGCGTTGCGCTCAATCAACATATTCACTCCATCCCTCTAATCCGGCAGCCACGTACAGGTGGGAGATAAGTTTGGTGGCAAGGAGGCGGGAGGAGACCGCCTGCGCTATGCGGATACCGATAATGTGTGTTTGCCTGGTAGCCGCCGGACTGGAGGGGAGGATTACTGAGCGCGCAACTCTTCCGCGCGTCCCCGGTTGAATTCGTCCATTACTGCCGCTTCGATCAAGCCGGATAATTCTTCCAGGTCAAATTTGATATTCTTGGATGCAAGCCAATTAGCCGCCTGTTCCATCGCAAATTTATATTTGTCTATTGAGAAGTCTTGTAGGTGTACCTGTTCGGCAGCCAAAACAGCGGCAGTAACCGCTTGTTGTACGGCGGTTTGCACGTCAAGGTTGGCGCTCGCAGTCCATTTGTCCATCAACTTCTTGGCAAGCGCGAGAATGTACCCGGTTGCAAGAACGATCAATGGCGGTACAATGGCATTCAAAAACGCCTGTAAAAACTTCCACAAAAAATCGATCAAAACTTCCATGTCCACTCCTGTTAATCTAAAAAGGCTTTACTGGTATTAGAGTAAAGCCTTTTAGTTGATTCACCTAGTACGCAAAAGTAGCAAGTTTTTAGATTGGCAACCTCATTTGTTGCTGTGCGTCATGGATACGCTTCTCAGATATCTTCATGTATTCGGATGATATTTCAATGCCTATGAAGTTGCGGTTAGTATTTACTGCCATTTTTCCGGTTGTTCCGCTACCCATAAAACAATCTAAAACAGTGTCACCTTCGTTGCTCCATGAAATAATATGGTCTTGTGCTAACGATTCTGGAAATATCGCGGGGTGTTGGTATGCTATTTCGTCTTTGGTTGAGAATCCAGCACCGCTGTTTATTTCCCAAATATTGAAGCGCGTCCCATATTCCTTACAAACAATTTCACTTGCTTGGTGCAATCCGCCGTCTTTGTCGCGTGTGCTTCTTTTTCCCCAACTACCTAGCCATTTGTTTTTTCTGTCTTGTATTAGGTTTACTGTTTTTGGAGTTCCCTTTGAAAACACAAACATATATTCAAAGTTTTGGAAATACCTGGTCTTTTCAGGATATGGACTTCCGTTCTTCTTGTAAATCATTGTGTCGTGAATATTAAAACCAATCTCTTTAAAATATAGTGCTTGTTTGAGCGACGTTCCCGTTTCACTGCCATCAATTATTGCATCCCCCACTACCCAAACCACAACCCCGCCGTCTTTTGTAACCCTAAATAATTGTTCTGCAATCCCTTCAAAATCAAACGCGTACCCGTTATAGGTTCGCAGGTTGTCATAAGGCGGACTGGTAACCGTCAAGTCTATACTCTTGTCGGGGATGGATTTCATTACTTCAAGGCAATCCCCCAACCGCAGGTCAACCGTCATTCCTTCTCCTCTTCCAACAATCCTAATGACGTTACAAGGTACATCGCCGCCTCAATCGACGGGCAGCCGCATTTCCGCCGCACCTTCTCGCGGTACGTGGTCACCGTGCGCGGGGATATGTGCAGCATTAACGCTATCTGCTCATTGTTCATCCCCTTCGCCAGTCCGCGCATCACCTGTACCTCACGCGGGGACAACTTTATGGCATCCGGGCATTCAATGTCGGTCAACTCGAATATGCAGTTATTGGTGGTATCAAGCATCAGCACCCCTTCTCCTAATCTCAGCCGTCAATATCTCGGTGATCGTCTTCGTGCATAACCGCCAGTAGTCGGCAATCTCGCGCACGGTCATTGTCTGCGCCTGCAGGTATATCTTCGCGTTCCTGTCGCGGTACCAGGGGGTAGGGTTGACATACGCCATGCGCCAGCGTGAAGTGGTGGTCATTTGTCCTTACCTTTATGCCAATCGACTTTGAATACGCGGTGCAAGAATAACTGCCAGTAACACTCAATCCATCCCCAGAATGATACCCACCGAAAGCAAGCCTTTTCCCTGAATGTCATCTGCGCCCATCTTTTATTGAAATAATCTCGGAATTCCATCATTCCCCCTCTGGTGGTGTGGGTAAAGGTTGCCAGTGAGTAGGATTGGCGACATAATCTACTCCAGCCTCAAACGCCACCCATTCACCGCTATCAGTTAAGTATGCAAGAAATATGTGGTCGGTAAGTACGGTTTCAGACCTATCATAGACAATCACGGCATATCCAGTTTTCGGCGGCTCTGACACAGGTATCCACCGCTCCGCTTCATGCAGACGATCTATTTCACTGTGCATTGCCTTGATAAACTCGATATCGAATCTCATTGCCTTGTATCCATCGAATTCACCGCCATTAATCATTTCGCTAATTGTGTCATGCAACTCTTTTGTGTATTTCATCCCTCGCTCCTCTCCAAATACTGCTCAATCTCGGTTAGTGCAATCAGTACGCCTGGATTATCCTTGCACACGGATTTTGTGAGTAGCAACCGCGTAACCTTGCAGTCGTCACCGAAGGCGATACCCTTTAGCCCATCTAGCACAGCCTTACTCAAATTATCCAGATCGACAACGCGGTTATCTGCAAGGTAGAAAAACATCTTGACGCTGACATTCCCTTTCAGTGGGTCTTTGATGATTTCCTTCGCCTTGTATCCAACGGTATATTCCCACGCGGTAACTTTCGGGTCAGTGTATCCACCTGTTTTAGTTTTGCGGAATGACTGCTTTGGTACAGGCTGACCGCTAACGAAAAAGGTATGCCTCTCCCCCACAGCGCGGAGTTGAAACTCTAGTGTGTCGGCAAGGTCAGGGGTCATGCGTCCTCACGCTGAATATCGGCAAGGATTTTCTTTTGCCTATTCCAAGTTTCGGTTGTGACAATGGCAACAAAGTTTAAGTCAGCGCTTTTTATGTGAAGCATGCCGTTGATATTTTTTTCGACAACAAATGGGGTTAGTTTTCCACGCATTAGGAACGAGGTTGAATCGCCAATATACTCTTTCATCTCTCGCTCCTCTGTAAATCTCTCAACTGCTCAATGGGGCAGTCGGGAGAGTGAGTACATTCCCATCCGTTATTTTCGTCTGTGTCGGGTTCGTCAATAGATCGGAACGGAGTGGCTGTTTCCCTGCAAAATGCGCATTCCCACTTACCTTCTTCTTCGCCATCAACAACCCATTTTTCAGTTGCGTCCAACGCCACCCTCTTCCATGCGTCACGGGAGGCGGTGAGGGAACTCATTATCCATCGAGTAAGCATTGCTTCGTCACCGGGAGGAGGCGACCCGTCAGGTTGATATTTTTGTACTTCGTGAATGATGGCTTGCTTCTGTGCGGTGAGGGATTTACCGCTATCCAACACCTTACGGATTTCGTCATAGAGTATTTGACATTCTTCCTGATGAAGCGTTAGTGGCTCGCCATAATTTGCGGTCAACTTTATTGCGTCCATAATATCTATTCCGTTATTCATCTCACTCCAATCTTTGCCAGTATCCATCTCAACAGTGTGACGCGACCTGTGATGTGGCAGTAATCGCACCATTGACTATCTCCGCCACAGCCAGAATATCCATCTTCGTCAATGTAAATGGTGAGGATTTTAAGCGTTCCCTTACACTTCGGGCAAGTTATCATTTCACGCCTCCATCTCTATATCATCAATAAACTGGATACTTTCTGACCCGTCATATTCGTGGATATGAAATTTAGTTCCCTCTGCAATCCACGCTATTTTTAACTCGCTTGAGCCACCGGAATAAAAATAATCATCCGTGTATTTCGATTCTATTAGGTCTGAAATTTCATCGTTTTTTCCAGCCTCAACAAGCGCAACAACATCAGGGTCGTAAATACACTCTGGATGTTCTGTGTTCCACGTATACCACCCAGCCCCAAATCCAGGGGAATATAGGACAGCTACTTTTCCGTTTCTAATAACTTTTTTCATTTCTTCTCCTCTTCTAATTTAGCCAACTCCGCTATTTTGGCTTTTAGCCTTGAATTTTCAGACTCAATGTCAAGAAAATAGTCGACATTCAGAGTTAAAGGAATAGGAAATGGAGTTCTCTCAATTTTTATTTCTTTTGGCATTTCGGCAGCACATGTAACAAAATCAATCACTCTTTTTACATGGGATGCTAGATTATTTCTTCCCTCAATAAATTTTGCCTTTTCGGCATCCTCGCTAAACTCAAGGGTTGTTTTTCCGCCTGGTGCGGTATGAAACGAATTAGGACTAAACGGGTCATTGAACGTGTAAGTATTACTTACAAGTTCGCCACAGTAATACATTCCGTCTACAACGATTCTAAAAAGCGGCAATCTTGTCGGTTGCATATAGTCGGGGTTATTTTCGTGTGCCATATCATTCTCCTTTATTGTCCTTGACGCTTTCAATTTTCTTCAACTCCGCCATAATTTCAGATCGGTGCAGTCGCCACCATACTACGCCACGATCGGGGTCAAAGCAGATCGCCACTCTGATATTATCCAATGCGTTAGCCGTCCGCCCATTCTTGACCGCTACCGAGTAGTCTCTACGCTGTGCAGGGGTGAGTATCATAGGGTTATGTCGCTTTCTACTTCGTTACCCCACGCGTCCCAGCCACCCATTTTCTCTCTTGCGAATAATTCAATTCTTGATAAATCTCCAGACCATTTAGTAATCCACTCTCTGACTATGGGAGGCTTGGCAGAGTGTTTCCCCCTTTTGTGAGTGAAGTAAGTTCCGTGACCACCAGTATCAAGGGTAGACATTTGACCTTTGACACAAAATATGAGGTGTTCGGTATTGTTCTGAAAGTAGTTTCCTATTCCAAACTGTGTTTTGCACCAAGTTATTACATTGATTGGGCGAAATCCCCACGCAGTAGCAACTTTCCACGCATCACCTTTGAGTAAGTTCCTGCTTGTTGTCCATAAGTACAAGTGTGCGTTTTTATCAGACAGTTCACCAACTCTAAGATTACATATTTCTTCGGTAGACATTGTTGGATAGTGGTTTTCAAACTGCGTATGCTTCCACGCCTTATTATTGAACCACCCCTTCTCGGTTTCCCACGGCGGGTCAGCATAAATGATCTGATATTTCATATCTCCACCTCATTCAGCGCTTCGGCTATCCGATTCCAGGCGAGGACACATTCCTGCTCGGAGTCACAGTATGGCGTTTCTATATGACCCCACTCGTCATAGCGCGCAAACCAATATGAATTGGCATATCCTTCTTTTTGAGTAACATTCCTGATTGTCGGCTCAACCCCCCACAACGGCAGGGGTGGCACAGGGGCGGTCAGGTCGAGGATGCACCAGTGAAAATTAGTCTCACCGTCAAAATATGCCATGTAATCAAACTTGTTAAAATATCTGACTTCCGCAG
>Ga0209416_1001935_pt1 | contig 12578 bp, 15 predicted proteins | sample RifGroF1_FD_184001 | JGI IMG/M metagenome (GOLD analysis project Ga0209416, IMG submission 184001) | Groundwater microbial communities from Rifle, Colorado, USA - Groundwater F1 (SPAdes) (version 2) | ecosystem: Environmental > Aquatic > Deep subsurface > Groundwater | place: Rifle, Colorado...
ACTCTTAATCCTATCTATTAAAGATATTGAGGTTTGACCTAATATATTATTTTGTGAATTACCTCCTAAAAACTTCTCTACACTACTTATCTCTTTGTATTCAGACATATCTACTCTAATCATATTAGATACATCTCCAAAGTATTCATCTGCTACTACCTTTGCTACATGAGTTTTACCCACTCCTGTAGGACCCATAAAGAGGAATGCCCCTATTGGTTTGTTAGGATTCCTAATATCTGTATGTGCTCTCTTAAGAGCCTCTACAAGAGCTTGTATGGCACTATCCTGCCCTATCACTCTAGCTCTCATACTCTCTTCTAACTTCATTAGTTTTGTACTCTCTTGTGCATTAACACTACCAATGGATATACCCTTTTGATTAGACAAAACCTTAGATACATGTTCTTCAGTTAGTAGTGAAACTCCACTACTTTGTGCCCATGAACATGCAGACTCTAAGAGTTGTACTGCACTACTAGGTAATTTTCTTTCTTTCGTATATCTTTGAGCTAATTCTACAGCACTAATTAATGCAGGAAAGGTTATATATATACCGAAGTTTCTTTCTAAAAGTGAAATCTTTGTCTCTAATATCTGTAGTGCATCATCTGCAGATATTTCGTTAACTTCTATATTAGTAAAAGATTGTCTCAAAGACTCACTACTGTAGAAATATTTCTTGTAATCAGAGTAATTGACAGTCCCTATTATTGGAAAACTACTATTTAATATATATGGGAGTAATATACCTGCAAGAGAATGACCACTCTCTCCTGCTTTGGAAGGAATTAACTCTTGCATTTCATCGATAAAGAGGATTACATCACCTGCGTTCTCTAACTCTTTCATAGATTTCTCTATTAGAAGCTCTATATTTTTCTCTTTAGAGGAGTGTGCTATTAATCCATTAATATCAAATTGTAATACCCTCTTATCCTTTAACTGTTGTGGTACATCCCCCCTATTAATCTTTTGTGCAATACCCAACATTATACTTGACTTTCCTACCCCAGGCTCTCCAATTAGTAATGCATTTTTGTTAGAGATCTTACCAAGCACAGATACCAAGTTCTCTATCTCTTCATCATGCCCAATACCGTATATGTCTCTGTCTTTTAAGATATGCTCATTAATATTTTTTGTAAAATTGTTTAATATGAATGTATATCCATATACCCATGAACCAGCTATACCCCCTTTTCTAAAGTAAGGGATATTAGGATTAAAGTAACTTAGACTTCTCTTCTTCTGTATCTCATATGATTGGTACCTTACTACCTCTCTTAATATATCTATGGAGGAGTTTTGAGAAAGTAATATCTTACTTAGTACAGGAAATACGTTAAAGAGAGCTAGTAGTAAATGTTTAGGCTGTATTTCTAAAGAGGATGTAAGTAATGCTTCATTTAGAGAATATATTATGAAGCTCCTTATGGTAGTAGATTGATATTCAGGTAATGTACCCTGTGTTACATCATTTTTTTCTAATATATCATTATCTATCACTATATTAGCTCTCCTAAATATCTCTTGTATCTCAGGATATCCTACTAACTCTTCTAGTATCCTTGCAGTATTTATCCTATCCTTTTTAGTATGCCTACATATGATATCTAAGGTTAATTCATTTACGAAATTAATAGCTTCTAGATGTGCATATCTACCAAATTTAAAACCACTGTTTCTAATCTCTTCTAAATCATTTAGAGGTATCTTTTCGGCTTTAGGTAATCTAACAGGATGACTCTTGTCTTTGTAGTAATCATGCCAGAGTACAAATACTGAAAATATTGATATACCAAAAAGGAGATCTGAGATATTACTTTCTAAAAAATCTTTTAATATTTTTACTGAATCAAAAACCCCTATCTGTCTTAGTAGATATCCAAATGCAATTAGTAAACCGGGTATTAGCATTACATTCGCTACTAATCTAACAGTATCGTAATATTTAGTATATTTGGAGAAGTTAGCTAGTACATTAGATATCTGAGGAGTAGATACTGTAAAGAATTGATCTCTTGTAATCAAGAAAAGAGCATCAGATTCTCTCGTAAGTATGGGTAATGTCTTATCTACTAACCCAAATGTATTACTATCCTTTGAGTGAGACCCTATTACCGTTCTATTTTGCCAACCGTAATCTATTGCCATATATTAAAGTGTTAATATTGATCTAAGAATGAAAAAGAGTGATGCTGGGGGTAGTAGTAACCAAACAAAGATTAGTAGTAAGTAGAAGGTACAAAGTATTAAATATGTAATTATCCCTATTGGTAAATATATTACCTTTATTAATATCCCAAATACATACCCTATGAATGTGTAATCTCTATGCCAAGGGGTAAAAAGATTTCTAAGTAATATTGATATACTCATATTATCATCAACAAGAGTAGCTACCCTTACTAACATTCTTAAATGCCAGAGAGTCATTCTAATATACCACCATGTAAGGAATTCCTTTATCGAATATATCGCAATACTTAAGGTGCTATCAACTTTACTTTCATTGAGAATCTGCTGTCCTCCACTACTTGTTAATATATTTTTTTGTGTCATATCTTAGGCAGTAATACACACTAAGTCTATTGTAAATTCAATATTTTTTCAAGATTGAGTACTGTATGGTAGAATCCAGGTATATGAATATATATACAGAGATGAAAAAACCAATATTTTCCCTAGCCCCTATGGAGGATGTAACAGACAGTGTATTTAGGCAAGTAGTTAGTACTGCTTCCAAACCTACTCTCTTTTACACAGAGTTTGTAAATGTCGAAGGGTTAAATTCGAAAGGTAAGGAGAGGGTAATACATAGGTTGGAGTATGACAAAAAGGAAAAACCAATTGTAGCTCAACTGTGGGGTATTACACCTTTAAATTTTTACAAAGCAGCTAAGTTAGTAAAAAAGTTAGGATTTGATGGTGTAGATATTAATATGGGATGTTCTGTTAAAAAGGTAGTTCAAAAAAACGCAGGTAGTGGATTAATACAAGAGGAAAGAGGTAGGGTAAAAGAAATAATAGACGCTGTAAAGGAAGGTAGTAAGGGGTTACCAATATCTGTTAAAACGAGATTAGGATGGGATGAATATGATATGGACTGGATTAAGTTCTTACTTGAGCAAGATTTAGATGCACTCACTATCCATGGTAGAACAGCAAGAGGTAAGGGTATATTAAATGCTAATTGGGAAAAGATATCAGAGTGTGTAGATATGAGAGATGAGATGAAAAAAGATACCTTAATATTTGGTAATGGTGATATACACTCTTTAAAACAGGCGAAAGAGTATTACAAAAAATACAAAGTAGATGGTGTAATGATTGGTAGAGCAGCTATTACTAATCCATGGATATTCTCTGGTAAAGAAAATATATCTCAGGAAGAGAGATATATACTCTTTAAGAAGCATTTAGAGCTTTTTAATACAGTATGGGGTGAGAGAAAGAATTTCTCTCAATTAAAAAAATTCTTTAGAGCATATATATATGGATTTGATGGAGCAAATGAAATTAGAAGTGAGTTTATGAAATGTAATAGCGTGAAGGAGTGTATGGATATATTACTTCCCCTTTTTAAGATTTAATCTAGTAAACATATCTTTACTATCTGTATCACTACTTTGGCTCTGATTGGTATATTTAGGTAAAGATATGGAAAATGTACTACCCTTCCCTACTTCACTTTGTACATCTACTCTACCACCCATCTTTCTGGTTAATCCAAATGTTACATACAATCCTAATCCTGTTCCTCCTGGTCTTACAATATTAATATTATCTCCTTTACTTGATTCTATATATGTTTTAGTTCTGTAAAACTTTTTACCTAAATTAGTGATATCACTCTTAGAGATACCTCTTCCTGTATCCTTAATCATTACCTTAACAAAGTTTCCTTCCTGTTTAGAATCTACTTGAATACTACCCTTTTGAGTATATCTAACAGCATTACTAATTAAGTTGTTAAAGATTTCAGATACTCTAGCATGATCAGCGTATATGAAGTATGTACCCTCTTTTACATTATTTACTAACTTTAGACCTTTCTCTTTTGCTAAGGCTTCTTCAGCATGTAATGCCATATCTATTTCTTTAAATACATCTACCTTTTCGGGATTTATCTCTACCTTATCTCCTGCTAACTTAGCACTAGTAAGTAATGTATTAATTAATTTTATTTCTGTTTCTACAGCATCTTTTATCCTAGTGATATATTTAAGAAAACTTTCTCTATCTGTAGGTAATTTATTTGTAAATTGATGTAAGAAATCTATATTTAATTTAATTACAGTAGCAGGTGTTCTTAGTTCATGTCCCATTATATCTATCATATCGTTTTCTTTTCTACGAGCTTCTTCTAATTCTTTTACCTTAAGTTTAAGCTCTTTAGTTTGTATATCTACTTTATTTTGTAATACCTTATTAAAATCCTCTACCTCTTGGTAAAGAATAGCTCTTCCAAATGCCATAGAGGCATTTATTATTATGGATTCTAAAAAGTGTATATCTTCAACAGTATATGGTGTTTTATCCTCTTTTATACCAAGTAAAACAACACCATTTAGTTGTACCTTTCTATTTAGAGGTAATATTACATGTATATCATTTTGCTTCATAAAGAAGAGTATTCTCTCTATCCTTTTATCTGTACCTTTCTTACTCTCTATTTCATCTCTTACTAATACCGTACTGTGTCCCACCTTATCCCAATGATAGATGACTTGAAGGAGATCTCTAACAGAAAACTTTTTATTATCAATTTGTCTTAATGCTGTGTAAAAAACAGAGGCGTTATCTTTTTTAAATATTATTATTCCAGCTTTTTTAATATCTAGATATTTAGTAACTGTATTTATTGTATATATTCCTAATTCATTTATATCTAACTTAGTACTAATTTCTCTTAAGAAATTATCTTTTGTAGTTATCGGGTCTATTTTCTTATCTTTAAGTATGGAGTATGAATTATCCCTAATCTTATCCCTTATCCAAAGATATGAAGGAGCAAAGAGTATGGAAATGAAGAAAACCAAGCTAAAGGAGTCCCTTCCAAAGAAATCATCAAAGAGAGTATTTTGTAGAAGTATGGTGAAGTAGAAAAAGAAGAGAGGTAGGATTACTAGTAGAGAGTAGTAAATAAATCGACGAATTAGAAATTTAATACCAAAGAGCCTATTCCTAATATATGAGTATGTCGTGATTACACTTACAATACTGATTGCCATAGGGCCAAGCAAGGCGGAATCAGATTTCCCTGTTAATTGTGGTATTACAACATTAGTTATTAAAGCTGTAACCCCTCCTAATACCATACCTAGAGTTACATATCTCAATCTTAATGACTCTATTCCTTTAATATTCTCTTTATTTTTAACTACAGAGAGTACTAATATCACTACTCCAAAGAGGAAGTAGATTATAAAAAGGAAGGACAAATTACCGAAGATAACTGGTACTAATTTTGTAGATTCATTTAAGATGACATCTTTAACAATTAAGTTTGTAAATGATAGTGCTGAGGTAATAAAAGAAAGAATTATAACTAAGAGGCTAACCCAATCGAATTTCTTTTTTAGATTACTTCTTACGAATACGACGAAACTAGACAATGCAATAGAGGTAACTAAATATGAAGATCTGACAAACCATATTACATATTCTTTATTATAATTTTCAATGATTAACCAAGATATTACAATCCAAGCTATTATACTTAGGTTAAAAACAATTAGGCCTGCTAAGGACTTATTTTCTTTTAATTTAGGAAATAGTAATGAGAGTAGGCCAAGATGTCCTAGAATTTGTAATACGTAAAGGATGTAAATATACATCGGGCATTTCTATTAAGAATATTATATCCTTAATATTAATGTATTCTAGAAATATAGTCTAGTCATACATAGGATAATCTGTAAAGTAGATAGATACATTATCAGGGGCTGTATCTAAAAGCTTTTTAACAGCATTTTGATATTGATTCTTTTCAGGTTTATCCTTAATTACATCAGACCATATATCTCCGTTTGTAATTAATAGTGATAAATCATTTATATATTTAATTTCATCTTCAGAAAGTATAGATTTCCAATCTTTAAAGAAGTAGTTAGCAGCACATACCATCATAGTTTGGAACTCAGGATTTTCTCTATTTAGTTTAAATCCTTCTATCTTTTGGAATTGTGCTTTCCTATTAGCTATATTAAAAGCTTTTGCTCTTTTCTCATCGGATACAAAAAGAACTACATCGATATCGTTTTTCTTTGAGTAATTAAAGAAGATATCACAAAGACTTTGGAAGAATTTAACAAAATCAGAATGACTTAGATTATCTGCAGCAAGTCTTCTTATTTCTGCGAATTTAATTTCTTTTCCTGAAGCTATTTTATCTGCAATCTGTTTACTTTTAGAAGAAATTTCTTGAATCATCTGGTTATAAAAAGAATTCTTCTCGGGTTTCATTAAATGTTCAATATCAAGCCCTATTTCCCCTCTTTGTTGTAGAGTTGCTGTAGCACCTATTCCTAATCCATTTTTACTTGGGTATACAGCAATTATTCCTTCTGGCTTTATATCATATTTATCTACCTCAGGTAAGTTGTTAGTAGCATTGGACATAGCGTATATTCTTTTTCTAAATTCTCCTATCCAGTGTAATATCTTAGGATTACTTCTTCCTTCTAAAAGTATGGGGTTATTTAAAATAGTTGATTCACAGTTATCTAACTTAATTTTCTCATCATTTCTTCTTAATACAGTTGTTAAATTACTTCCTAGGTATGTATCTGGATTCCAATATATTGGAGGGTAGAAAAGATTTGTGTACTGTATTATATTAGACATTTCTTTTTCATCATTTAATACTGCCTTAGCCATAATCTTTTTATTTATCTTTAACATCTTTCTCATCTCCTTGTCAGTAAGATTTTTAAGAAAGACTTCTAAAAGATTCTTCTTTCCTCTATTTAATTCACTGATAGCTTCTCTTTCTTTGTTTAGAAATTCTATTATTCTCCCTATTCCAAAATCTTCAGTTTTGTTTAAAGGGTCAGTTAATATTAAAATACCCTCTGGTTTTAACATTGCTGCAGCCTTTTTTAAAGTTGCTACTTTAAGTAAATTAGCCTCGTCATGAGTATATTTACCTGTTCCATTAGGAGACATGGAGGTAGCATACAAAACATTTTCTAATACTACTACATCATATTTACCTAACTCTTCTTCGGGTAACGTGGGGTCTGTTAAATCAAAATTAGAATCATATTCAAAAGATAATGATTCCTCTCCTCTCATTTTGGGATTTATATCGAATGCTTTACATTGATATGCTTGAGGATCAGTTTGTGTAAGTATTTTGGATATTGGTGCTGGTCCAGCTCCTAATTCAGCTATGTTTAAACTATCTAAGTTCTCTCTCTTTTGATAAGCAGTTATCATATTCGCTATCTCGTAATTGAGTAGCTCTTTAGGTGCAAAATTCTCTAATCTTGGGTATATCTCAGGATATTTTAAGTTGTCACCCCATTTTTGTATTTCTTTTTCCATTTGTTATTTTTAGGACAGATATTAGCCTATAGTTATCATTATACTAAATATCCCCTACTCTTGTCTATTGTTTGGTTGTAATTTAACAAATTTAATATCCTTTAATTCCATCTTTCTCTTTTTATTATACATATCCATTAGAAATTCTGGAGCATCTTGAAGAGAGGAAATATTTATACTTAAAAATTTTTCATCCAATTGTATAGGGATTATGGAAATAGCGTAATCAGTGGATTCAATTATATATACCTTTTGTTTTTTTTGAAAAAGTTTTTCATCAAACTTTATACCAGAGTAATCACACATCTGAGCAAAGATATTTATATCTTTAATAGGGATATGCTTAAAGGTAGGATTTTCTATAAGGGCTGGGAGTTCTTTTGGAAGATTTTTATTTATCTCCAAAGCATTAATATATCTATCTACATCATTAACATTGATATCATCTACAATACCATTGAAAAAATTTGAAGAATCAGTTTGTTCAGTAAACATATCTAAGATACATTTATTTATTGTCTCTATTGAGTTTTGTTCTGATTCACCTGTTGACTCATTATAGTCATATACCATTTCTTATTGAGATAATAATAGATTAAGAGCTATATTATACAGGAATTTGTATTACTATGGGTATCCCCTACTCTAATACATTCTCTTTTAACCATTTACCTACATCAGACCATAATTCATTTTGAGGTATTCTTGTAATACCTTCATTCTCACATACTGCCATAGATTTCATATCATCTTTAAATGTAACTATTTGATCTAAGGGTGTAGACTCTCCACTAGCTTCTTTAAGTACAGTCCCTTTATTATCATATACAAAGGTTTTTAATTGCTTTTTATCTATATACGTTACACACTCTCTTAATATTATCTCCCTATTCTCTTTCTCTTTCATTAGATTAAGAAAATCATTAGCAGTAAACCATTTATTAATGTAGTGCATATATGGACCAGGAAAACCATTTAAGGCAGTAAACATCCATCCAGAATCACTTACAATGAGAGGTTTTTTAATTTTCTCATATGCTTGTTTAGCTTTTGATTTAGATATTTCTAAAATATCCTCTATTTGAGGCTCTATGATACCTTCTACTGTCATACCTTCTAACTGTATACCAAAGGGTTTAAGATGGTTATTTGCAGTAACTATTTTATTTTTATTAGAGGTAATATACAAAATCATATTAAATACATATTAGGGATTTAATATGATGATGTAAATAAGATTAAGGTTGAGAAAAATGATACTTATAAATTCTGTATCTTTAATGAAAAAGGATTAGTTCATATTGCCTTCTTCATTGCTACCATTTGTACAGAGGTGGTAACTAGTTGAAATTCTATATTTTTTATTATTTTAAAACCTATTCTCTTGTAAAAAGATACAGCATTTAAAGTGGAAAACAATGAAATCTCAGAGATATTATTTTTAATAAAATCGGTTTCAATATATTTATACAACTTCTTACCATATCCTTTTCCTTGAAATTGAGAATCTATTTGAATTTGAAAAATCTCTTTTTCTTCTAAACTGTATTGTGCAAAACCTAATATACTAGAGTTTTCTTCTATTATTATCCAAGAAGTATTATCTAGTTGATTCTTAATATTTTTATAAGAGATAGTTGATAGCCATTCTTTAATTTGTTTAGTATTGTAATAACCTGAGTTATTTTCTAATACGCACTGTTTATGAATATCCTCTACTTTTTTAATATATTTTTTATTCGTTTTTGGAGATAACTTCTTAATCATATTGAAAAAAATATGAGGATATATTTTTAAGGATGTAACTCAAAAATAGGATTGTATTATATACAAATCTGTAGGTCGTCGGACTTGCACCGCTAGAATGCTAAACGCCCCACACTATCTTCGCTTTTTATGGCGTATAGTTAGGAACTTGCAATGTGAGCTTCTACCAACTCACAACCGACCTACAAATAATTATATCAAAAAATATAAAAGGATTAGGATACTCTTTAAAATGAAAATAGTGAACTCTTGTTTATACGGTTACTTTGGAAATAGGAGAATAATAAATATACTATTTAGTTATTGTCATCGTTATTTTCTTATCAATATCCTCTAGAGATTGTTTAGTTTTCTGTTCCAACCTACCTACTGCTCCCGGATTTGATTCCTCAAATCTTATTTCATTCCCACAATGAGGACATTTAGTAGATTGCCCCTTCTGTAATTGATCTACAGTATATGACAGAGTCTTCTGACATGATGGACATTTTATTTCAATTTTTTCGTTACTCAACATTGTAAGATAGATAGAATTTAGATATAAGCAGTTATTCTGTTTATATTATTTTATTAACCCAAGCCCTAGAATACCAATAATAATAAGGTATGCAGCTACTAGATAGTTAAGGAATTTAGGAAAGATAAGTATTAATACACCAAATAATATTGATGCAAAAGGGCTTAAAGTTGTAAGTGAAAGAGTCATAAGATATTACTCAAATAAAATTTAGAAAAGTTACTTTCGTTATGTTAATAACCTGAATAGTAAGATAATTACTGCAAGAACAAGTAGTAAGTGGATTAATTTTCCTCCTACCTTCGTAGAGAAACCACCTAACCACATAACTACTAAAACAATAACAATTATGTATAATAGATCCATATTTGTAACCTCCTTTCCTTTTTATACAAAATTTAATTAATTACAGGATTAATCCTGTTTCTCACCAGAAAATATACGAATTAATTTTACAATACCCCAAGCTATGAAAGCGTATACAACTAGAGCTATAAGTACTGATGGCTCAAATACAGAAGTTGTTGAACTACTTCCACTAAACATTCCTTGGAAAGGTAATATAAAGATGTTGGTAATATCATAAATAAGATTAACAAAACCACTTGAAGTATTTGCACCTGTTAATTTAAGAAGAATACGAAATATTAGGAGTATATCTAATACTCCAAACAGGAAATATATTATATATTCAATTGTTTGAAACCCACTGGCTTCTCTTTTAGTCTCAGTAGTTACTGCTTCTACTTGACCTTCGTTTTGAGTCGTTACTGACTCTTTGACTATTTCTGTCATTGCTTTAAACCTTAATTAAATTAATCTTTGGATTATTTCTGTAATACCTTTTAAGTCCAAGAAATAAGGATCCAACTCCTTATCGGCTTTCAGGTTTTTTGATTATTGTTTCTGTGGGGAGATACTTTATGAGTGCTTTCTCAACAAAACGAGTAAGAGTTAACTCTTCAACAATAGCTTGAGCTCTCGCTTGTTTAATGATAGCGGGGTTGATAAAAAGAGTTAATCTACGTTTGTTGATAGTTGTCATACTTAATACTGTACACCTATGTGTAGTAGTTGTCAAACGTGTATGGGAAAGTACAGTAGTATTTAAAAGGTATTAAGGAAAAAGTCTACATTATTTAATATTTAAACTAACTCTAATATCATTAAGTATCTCTTTATCTTTTTCAGTTATTTTTAATCTAAGAGCTTGTTTAAGAGTAAATACTTTAATTCCTCCCCTACTATGTATGTTTAATGTATCTATATCAGGGGCTTTCGCTAAATACATATGATATGTTAATTGTAAGTCAGGTTTATTAGTGGGAATAAAGGTATATTTTTTAAAATATGAATACTTCTTAATATCGTATCCCATCTCTTCCTTAATCTCTCTTTTCATAGCCTGTTTATGTGTTTCCCCTTTCTCAACAGAACCTCCAAAGAAGCTCCAATGTTCTCCATGTTTATTAATTTTTCTCCTATCCTCTAACAGTACTTTATTATCAGAGGTAAGAAATATTACTCCTGCACATGATATTTTGTTCATAAGGGTATTATACAGTAATTGGATAATGGTGGGATATACTTTCAGGCATGGAACTTAAAGATAGAATTATTTTTCACTATTTCTTTAAATGATATGAATCTCCTATCCACTTTAATATTTCTTTATCAATATCTTCTTCATCCTTTATATCAAGGTAATACAGATTCCTATTAGGAGACAATTTCTCTTCTTTTACTATCCTTTCACTCTGTATTGGGTAGTTTACCCGAAAATCTATCCTTATCTTATTCTTTAATATCCATACTCCACTAAAGGTATAGTTACTTACTAGATGTATACAGCATGGCAGAGATTCTATTTTTACCTTTCCAATTTCACATTCTATCTTATTAATAAGTAGGTCAAAAAGAATTTTTGATTCAGCCTTACTCTTAAAATGATTTTCAATTGGATAGAATACACAGGAATGAGATTGGTTATCTTTATAAAATTCTCTATGACATTTTGGACATTTCCACATAGCTATTTAATAAGAAATTATTTCTTTATTAAATTATATTATATTTATTGCTAACATAAATATATCTAAAAAGATTTTATAATTTGAGATATAATTTAGATAATGAGTTTGATAAGTGTATTAATAATTTCTTTCTTTTTTCTTTCAATATTTGGTACTCTTTTGCATTTTACTCATGGATGGTTAAAAAATGGAATTCTTTTGCATATCTTTTCTGCAGTAAATGAAAGTACATGGGAGCATATGAAATTATTAGTAGCACCTACTCTATTGGTAATGGTATTTCAATATATTGTTTTAAATAGTGAATATACAAATTTAATTAATGGAATATTAGTTTTATATGTTGTTGAAGTAGTATCTATTCCTTTAATGTATGAACCTCTTCGTTTAATACTTAAAAAAATACCTTTAATATTTACAATCCTTATCTTTTATATAGCAATAGTATTAGGTTTGTTTTTTGAATATATTATTCTTAAAAATAATATATCCTTATTTAATGAGCTTTTATCTTTAATATTAATCTTAATTATTACTTTAAAATTTAGTATTTTTACATACTATCCCCCTAAACATTTTCTATTTAAAGATCCTGTTACAGGAAGATATGGAGATAAAAAGGATTAGGGTAGTAGGAAATGGTGGCTACACTTTTGGGAATGGAACTTAAAAACAGGACTGTTTTGTACCTATTTATCTCTCACTAA
>Ga0209416_1001943_pt1 | contig 12517 bp, 9 predicted proteins | sample RifGroF1_FD_184001 | JGI IMG/M metagenome (GOLD analysis project Ga0209416, IMG submission 184001) | Groundwater microbial communities from Rifle, Colorado, USA - Groundwater F1 (SPAdes) (version 2) | ecosystem: Environmental > Aquatic > Deep subsurface > Groundwater | place: Rifle, Colorado...
CTCCACTTTCTTCTGTCGGTAACCTCAACATTGCCATCACCGGTACATTGTTAAATACAATTACCCTGACATCAGGAGCACCACCAACCGCCATCTTTTTAAACTTGGGGTGGATGTTGATCCTCTCCTCGATCATTGCCTTATCCGGCAAACTATTATGTGAATATCTCCCCTCAACTACATCCAGAGCGTGCAACTTTAGATCTTCGACACCCACTCTTTTGCCTCCGGGCAAAATAAACTTTCCCGGTTCTTTTACCGAAGCTCTGATCAATAAGATACCCTGTCCACCAAATCCCTTTGCGGGCTTTATCACAAATCCTCCGGTCAATGACTCCCAATCGAAATTCTCTACTTTTCTATGGTTTCCCAGAATGCCCAATAGTTTGGGATGCGGAATACCTCTTTTCTTCAGAACTCTTTTTGTCAGTAGCTTATTATCCGCTCGGTCTCTTGCCAGCTTCCTATTAAGGCGCAAGTACTCTGCCGATCTGGCATTAAGTCCTAAAAGGTCTCCTCGGCGTACTATGCTCATCTGTGAATCATTTTTCTAAAACGCCACAACTCCATCAATCTCAAGCCCTTGTATTTTCCAATGATGTAATCAACAAAGAGTATTAACATCACGGAAGTTTCTGGGTGAAGCAAAACCTGTTCCTGAACCCATGGAGCACTCATTATTCTGTAAGCGATCAATGCCAGTACTACCGTCTCTGCAGTCATAAAAAATGAGATCTTCAGGGATCTGGTTATTTGAGCCTCGATAAATGTTTCGGCTAACAGTACGAACAACAAGATCGGGAAGATTCCCACACCGATTAACCTATTAAGCCCCAAACTTGGGGACCCCATCAAAAAGATCATTACCATCATCGATACGATCCACAAACTCATGGACAATTTTGGCAGGTAAGGAATTCTGATTTTCTTTACCACCATTCTCGCAAACGTGGCTGCACAGAGAATAAAGGCCAAAAGCACTAAACCGGCCAGACCTCCGGTTGAAAGAAATGCCACCGACAACATGGCCGGAGTAATTATTCCAAATCCACTGATGCCTAATACCTGTCTAGAAAAAGCTACTAGCGCAGCCACCAATGGGAAAAGGAACAATACTACTATAGTATTAGGGGACACACCCTGATCCACCGCATTCCTGACTGCAATTTTCAAGATGTTCAACCCCCACCAGCCTTCAACCTTTTCTGTTTCCAATAGCTTCTCCAGCCTCCCTTTTTCGGCGCTAGGCACAGTTAAATCAACGGTGTTTTCCTCTTCAGGTTGCGCAGAAATACTGGCCTGTGCGCTCTCGGTCGCGGCCACCTCATTTATTACAGTCTCTTTGCTTACGGAAAGTCCCATCTGAGCAAAGGTAAGGAAAAGGAATAAAGTGGAAAGCATCGCCACTTTTTGCATATCGATGTATTTTAGTCTACACCCCCCTCAAATTCAACCCAAAGTCATTAAAACCAGTTGACTTTTACTTTTTTCCTGCCTAATATGAATCTAAGGTGAAACCCGTCTATTTTGTCATTTTGGGTGTTGTTCTTGGTTTGGTTGGATTTTTCCTGATTTTAGCCAATCCCTTTGGACTGAAAGTTCCCCGACCGAACCTTGAAGGGCAGAAAACGGGCACTGATTCCAAAGCTCATCCGGGCACCATCGCCGCTCCCACTCCCACTCTCATCCTCCCCTCAGGTAAACAGACCTTTTTTGTCAGAGGTGGAGATCAGGATTTTTCCAAGTTGACCCAAGTCGTCGTCGACCCGCTTGATGCCACCAAGGGCACTCAGCAAACCATTGATATATCGGTTAATAGTTCAGAGCCTATAACCGACTTCAAAATCACCCTTAAAACCGATAGTGCCACCAATACTTACACCCCCACTGTTAAGTCCGGCAACTCCACACTAGGAGTCTGGTCGGCTACTTATAGCTTCCCCGACACTGCCCTTACCAGCTATTCTTTTACCTTTGAAATGACTACCCAAACCAACAAGAAAACTATCAAACCATTTCTGTTGAGATAAAAAATATGATTAAAAACACTCTCCTTTTCCTGTTATCACTCTCCCTCTCCTTCTATCTTCCACTTCAAAGGATCAACTTGGCTAAAGCACAGGATTTCGTACCTCCGGAACAAAATATCTGCAACTTCACACCTGGAACCGACCCCCAAGTGGTCGGAGATGTTACCCTGGCTAATAATTGTGTCATCTATGAAGATGTTAATGGTACATCCAACGGGAACATCATCCTCGATGGTATCAATCTCACCCTCTATCGCACTATGGTCTGGTACCCGGGCTATGAGATCAGGATCACCAATGGCGCCACCATTTACGTCAACTCCAATGCCCAAATCATTCAAAATAAATTATGTCTTAAAGATGAGGATCTTGATGGACTTCCGGCAATTAAAGCATTAACGATCAATCCCACTACAGGCGCAGTCATCTCACCTACCCCTCCTCCTACGTCGCTCACTCAACTAGACATGATCGTGGCCAATCCTGATGGTACCTGCCCGCAGAGTTACGTTCTCAGAGAAACCCTATCATCCATAGCTTATGCCGACTTAAACGACACCTCCGCGACTGATACTCTTAGTCTTTTCTCTACCGACCCCGAACTTCTTAGACTGGGATTCGAGATCGATGGTGTCACCGATGTTCTGGCACTTGCGGGAGATATTATTGTAGGTAACAACAAAAACTTGATAATCAACAGCCCTGGAAAACTCGGCATCGGTACCACCAACCCCGGCGCAAACTTAGTGGTCGCCGCGGTGGCGCCACAATTTAGGTTGACCGATACTTCATCCAACGGTTCTATAGTGATGCAATCAGATCCCGGTGGATCAAACACAAGTAAAATAACAGTCTATGACTACGTTGCAAGTGCAGGAAAAACCCTGCACCTGCAAACTGATAACAACAATTTAATTATTGGAGAAAATGGTGGTAACGTCGGCATCGGCACCACCAATCCCGCCTCTAAACTACAAGTATCCACCACAGGCGGAGATAACATAATTACATCTACCTCAGTCACTAGTGGAGGAGCGTATATAATAACAAACGGAGCTTCAAATTATTACTCAGCGTATATCTCTCAAACTTCAGCTCAGGACTGGAGACTCGGACAATATGGCGCAGATACAAACTTCGTACTAGCCGATAGCACCGGTACCCTTACATATCCATTTAAAGTTGAGCCAGATACTCCCACCAACACCTTATATTTAGACAGCGCCGGTTACGTCGGCATAGGCACCGCCGATCCAACCTATAATCTTGCCGTAAATGGTTCAGCATATGCCCTAAGTCTTAACCTTTATACTCCAGGAGGAAGTTGGTTATCAGGAAAAACCGGCACCTACGGGCTCAATGGCTCTGGACAGCCAGCCGCTTCATATAGTCCCTTTATCCGTCAGACTACTTCATCTGGTCACGTTGTAAATTTGGGTGGTCTTGGAGATGACTTTGGTTTCTTTGGATACGATGCTGCTAGAGCCGTAAACGGATATGACTACAACATGACCATGGATCTTACCAATGGTAATATCGGTATCGGCACCATCACCCCAGCCAGCAAACTGGATGTTGTAGGAAGCGTTGGTGCTACTGACGGTTTCAGTGTAGATGGCCAATTGATTATTAGCGCTGACGGGTCACAATTGCTTCCTAATACCGCTAGCGTTACTACCGCATTCGCCCATGTGAACACTTCCGGTGGAGGAATCGATGCATTAAACAGTGGAGATTGGGATCTCCTTGTATACGAAACCCAAACTTATATTCCCGCCCTTATGCTGGGATATAACGGGACCGCCTCGATAAGTTCCTACGACACGGACGAAGCTTTATCTATTTTCACCAATGGAACTGGAACGATGAACCTAGGCGGAGGGTCGGGAACAATTTATGTCAACTCCTCAGACTGGGATATATCTACTACTGGTGTCATGACAGGCATATCAGGAATTACGAATAATGCTGCCATCACCAGCACCGGAGGTATTGTCAGTCTCAACGCATCCTCTAATTTCGCCACTAATATCAACACCGGAACTTCAACTGGAACAGTCACTATAGGCAACACTTTAAATGCCGTTACTCTGGCCGGTATATTAACACTGGGTAATGGCCTTGATACAATTGCTGTCAGCTCCTCAGATTGGGATATATCTACTACTGGTGTCATGACCGGCATATCAGGAATTACGACTAATGGTGCATACACCCAATCAGGTACGGGTGTCAACTTATTCACCGGACAAGTTAACATCGGCAACTCCTCAAATTGGATTAAACTTGTTGGTGCAAATCTTGATTTAACATTACAGTCAGTTAATGATCTGTGGCTCAATGGTAATAATAATGTAATAGCAGAACTGGACGATAATCAAGCCACAAGTGCTAATGCTTCTTTTTTTATTGTTAGGAATGGATCTAACACAAACGTTTTTACTGTTGATGAAAGCGGCAACGGCGTTTTGAATGGCACATGTGCTTCCGCAGGCGCAGATTGTGCTGTTGACTTGGCCGAACGACATTATAGTCTCCTCCCCGCCAAACCCGGCTTCATCATGAGTGTAGATAACTCTCCCGCAGCCAATCAAGTAGGAACCGTACGTGCAGCCTCGCATCCAAACGACCCGACAGTGATTGGTGTTGTTTCAACTAATCCTGCAATTACTATTTTTGGTAGCCAGGTTTCGATCAACCCGGGAGGTACTCCTCAGATTGACCCATACGAACCAGCAATTGCCCTTTCCGGTCGTGTTCCGGTCGTAGTCACTTCTAAAGGAGGCACTATATATAAGGGAGATCCGATTTCATCCTCATCAATTCAAGGGACAGGTATGAAATCTGTCAAAGCCGGAACCATTGTTGGTAAGGCCTTAGAATCTACCGAAAATTGGAACAGTGCCAACTGTCCAAATGTCAGTTCAATTGCTGACATTACCTGGCCTGCAGATGGTGGAACCAATCCGAATAAGCCTTGTTTTACTCTTCCCGACGGCACATTAGTAGGAAAAATCATGACTTTTGTTAATGTGTCTTGGTTTGATCCAGACATAAATCAAACTTCCTCACGGATCGACAAGCTCGAAAAAGAGAACCAAGAGCTTAAAGATAGAATCAAAAGGATAGAAGAAAAGCTGGGGATTCAGTGACCTAAAAAGATATGAGATTCAAAAGAACTCCTTTCTTACTACTTATATTTATCTTCGGAGTATTGGTTTCCGGCTGTAACAAGCTCATCCCCGAACAATTCCGACGAGTCACCCCCCCTCCCCCTGGAATTGAAAGAAATACTGGTGAGATCAGGATGCTCGACAGTGGTTTTGTCCCCACCGAAGTCAGAGCTAAACCCAACTCGCTTATTAACATAATTAACAACGGTTCTATCCCTCACTCGGTTACGTCAGATACCGGCACCTTTGACTCGGGTCTCATTGAAGCTGGCCAGCCAATCGACATGGAAGGTCCTTCTGAACCCGGAAGCTATCCTTTCCACTGTTCTATCCACCCGGAAATAAAAGGCGTCCTCACAATAGAATAAGAAGATCAAAAAAAGTCTCCCTCGTGGGAGACTTTTTAAAAGAGTTCTACTAATCTTCTGTTTACAAAGCCGCATTTACCACTGTCTCCATGTCTGAGAAACTAACAGCACCTGGGTAGTTGGTTTCGTTCACAAAGAAACCAGGTGTTCCCGATACTCCCAATGAAGCTGCCAAACTGGCATCCTCACCTAGCCTGGAATTATATTTACCACTATCCAAACAATCTTTTATGAATTTCTCGTCCACGGCTGATTTTAGGAAAGCCGCCATCTCTGCTGATTTACCCATGTCGTTTTTCACGACCTCGTTGATCAGCTTGTACCCTTCACCGGTAAATAGCAAGTCGTGAGCTTCCCAGAATTTACCTTTGTCGTTGGCACAATACAAAGCTCTGCTGGCCACTTCACCGTTTCCGTGTCCATTTTGATATATCCAAACAAACGATGCCTTACCTTCATCAACCAATTTCTTAATTTCTTGTACTGGAGGTTTATAAGTTCCACCTGCTGAGACCGGCTTAAACTGAGGTGAGCTGTTATAAAAATCCGTATTTAGACCTGCTGCTGCATGGCAATATGGACAACTGGGATCAGATACTTCAACAAATAATATCTTCCTTTTCGCATCTCCAAATGTAACTAAATTTTTCTTGAAAAGATCTTTTATCTGATCGATACTAACGGTAGGTGTCTGCGGCTGTTGCTGGCCTGCGACTTGTGCTTGCGGTTGTGCCGCTGTAGTGTTCCCATTTTTTAGGGTTTCTACTTGAGCTGACAGTCTTCCGATGAAGAAAGCTGCCCCGACTAGTAACAACACCAAAAGGGGTGTTGTATTGGTTTGTAACTGTTGTTGAATTTTTGGCATAAAGCTATATTACCACAGGACAATAATTCTTATCCCACTACGAAGTTTATTGTTTTCCCTTGGATGTAAATAACCTTCTTTACCTCACCCTTAGTCAGATATCCGGATATTCTTTCTTGCTTCTCCGCCAGCTCTCTCACCACAGGCTCCTCAGCATCGGGACTGACAACTATCGTCCCTCTGAGTTTCCCGTTTACTTGTACGGAAACTGTAACAGTTTCATCAACCAGGTACTGCTTGTCGTGACTTGGCCACGCTGATCCATGGATACTGAACTCTCCCCCCAAATTTTCCCATAGATCTTCGGCCACGAAGGGAGCAATTGGAGACAGTACTTGCACCAGCTTCTTAAGATCATCATTGGATATGTTTCCCCCTTCCTCGAGTCTATTCAAAGCGGTCATTATTTTTGCGATCGTCGTATTGAACTTGAAGCTTTCCAGATCGGCTCCTACCTCACTTACCAATCGGTTGATCACCACCTTTATCTCCCTATCACTCTCAACACCTCCCTGACCCTCCTTAATCTTTTCACCTACGTATTTATAAAATCGGTCTAAAAATCTTTTTACTCCCAACAGAGAACTTTCATTCCAAGCCATGGTCGCATCAAACGGTCCCATGAACATCATGTAAGCCCTTAGAGTGTCTGCTCCGTGTGCGTTGGCCACCACATCGGGCAAAATCACGTTCTCTTTACTTTTGCTCATCTTATTCCCGTCAGGACCTAGGATAATCCCGTGAGATAAACGTTTTTTATATGGCTCCGGATATTCATTTGGTACCACTCCCAGATCCCACAAAAATTGATAGATAAATCTCGAATACAAAAGATGCAAGGTATTGTGCTCGTCCCCACCTACATATATATCGACCGGTAGCCAGTATTTCATCTTCTCCATGTCAGCCAACACATTTTCATTCTTCGGATCACAAAATCTCAGGAAGTACCAATCACTCCCTGCCCAATTTGGCATTGTGTCGGTTTCACGAGTTGCGTAACTACCACACCTTGGGCAAACCGTCTTTACCCACTCGGGTATATTCGCCAAAGGTGACTCTCCATTATCGGTTGGTTGATATTTTTCTATCTCAGGCAAAATTACCGGCAATTGATCCTCGGGGACGCTGACCCAACCATCCTTCTCGCAATATACCATCGGAATTGGTTCACCCCAATAATGTTGTCTGGAAAAGATCCAATCCCTCAGATGATAATTAACTGCCTTTTTCCCCCAACCCTCATTCTCAATTCTGTCTATCATTCCCATGTCGGGCTGATACGTCCAATTTATCTCCAAATTATATTTTTTTGCGAATTCACCATCCCTCTCATCATGACTTGGAACACTCATGATCGCTCCTGTTCCGTATGAGGAAAGTACATAATCTGCTATCCAAACAGGTATCTCTTTTTGGGTCAATGGATTAATGGCATAAAGTCCCGAGAAAACTCCCGTCTTCTCCTTATTAAGCTCTGCCCTCTCCATGTCACTCTTCTTTTTAGCCTCCTCGACGTAACCTGCTACCAACTGGTCATCCATCACCCTTTCTACGATCTTATGCTCCGGGGAAACCACCATAAAAGTTGCTCCCTCCAGCGTATCTGGTCTGGTGGTAAAAACTTCCAGTTCATCACTACCGTCGGCCAATTTAAATATTATCTTCGCTCCTTCTTTTCTGTCTATCCAATTTATTTGTGCTGCTTTTACTTTTTCAATAAACTCTGTATTTTTCAGACCCTCGATCAACCGATCTGCATATGCGGTGATCTTTACCACCCACTGTGACTGGGTTCTTCTCTCGACCTGAGTTCCACACCTCTCGCATTTACCGTTGATCACCTCTTCGTTGGCCAGACCAATCTTGTCTTTTGGACACCAGTTAATAGCGATCTCCTGTTTTTCGGCCAAACCTTTTTCAAACAGTTTTACGAATATCCACTGTGTCCATTTGTAGTAATCGGGTAAGGTAGTATTTATCTCCCTCTTCCAGTCAAAGGAAAAACCCATCTGCTTCATCTGACGTTTGTACATTTCGGTGTTTTCTTTCGTTGCCTCTTGCGGTTTTATTCCAGTCTTGATCGCATAGTTTTCTGTCGGCAGTCCAAAAGCATCCCAACCCATGGGGAACATCACATTCTTCCCATTCATCCTCATGAAACGCGCATATACGTCCGCCCCCGTCATCGAAAAGGCGTGACCCACATGCAATCCTGACCCACTCGGATATGGAAACTCGGTCAGCATGAAAAACTTCTCCTTGCCCTCTTTGAAATCCACACCCTCGTATCCCTCAAATTCCTCGTATCGGGAATTCCATTTTGCTTCTATTTCTTTAAAATCATAGGCTGCCATAGCCTCAATTTTACCTCATCTATATAATATATACCTAACATATGTTGGGTAATAAACCTCAACCTAGACCGGCAGATCCTCAGTCTCGTCTAGAATAAACTATGAACATTTCTCTCAACGGCCTTCTCACTCATTATGAAAAAACCGGCACCGGTGGAAAAACTCTCCTGATACTTCATGGTTGGGGACACTCGGCTGCACATTGGGAAGATCTGATTCAACTCCTTCCTGGAGATTTCACCACGATCGCCCTCGACCTCCCGGCTTTCGGTCAGACCCAACCCTTGCCCGGCAGCCCTGGTGTTGTTGAGTACTCTGACTTTATCCGATCTTTCATTGAGAAATTAAAATTGAAAAATATCTTTCTTTTGGGACATTCGTTCGGTGGACAGGTCGCCACTGACTTCTCCCTTCGTTATCCCAAATTGGTCAAGCATCTCATTTTGGTTTCCCCTGCCAACATCAGAGCCACCAGACCAACATTAAAGTCACAATTTGTCTCAACCTTCAAACCGATCATCTACGTTTTCCCAAAATCCGTAAAAAATTATCTTCTCAAGAAAACTGCCTCTCCCAACTATTACAGCTCAAATGAAATTCAGAAAAAGGTCCTCAATAAGATTATTTATCAGGACTACTCCGATAAATTGAAGAACATCTCCATTCCCACTTCGGTTGTTTGGGGAAGTGGCGATACAGAAATTCCCAATAAGGGTAAATTCCTGGCAGAAAACATTCCCGTTTGTGACCTCTATGTCCTCTACGGCTCAAACCATACCCCGCATCTTAGCTCTCCTCAAAAACTATCCGACGCCCTAATAAGTATCATCAGAAAAAATGCTTAAGCCTTTTCGGACCCATCTCACCGTCCTCCAACAGGAAGGCTACTCTATCTCCAGGTTTCTGAGCTGGTGGCTCTCCCATCCACTCACTTATTCCCTCTCATCAAAAAAAGGTCTGGTGAAAACTTCCAAGACAGGACTGATAACAAAACTCAGCCTTCTTTATCTGGCTCTCATCAATTTCTCCCTCTTCTATTCTGGACAATTATTACTTCTCCTGATTCTTGACATGGTTCTCCTATTGGCGCCCTTTCCCCTACTATTCTTATCGATCTTGTCTCTTATCCCCTACGAGAAAATTAATCGCTATCTCACGGTCGAGAGGGTCCGATCAGCAATCACCTCTCACTCGAAACTTGACGTGATTGGTATCACCGGATCATATGGTAAGACCTCGGTCAAAGACTTCCTTTGCACCATCCTCCAACCATATGCACCAACTGTAAAAACTCCGGAAAGCTACAACACCGTTTTTGGCATTGCCAAAGTGGTGGACCTGGAGCTTCTCAGCAAAACTCGTTATTTTATTTGCGAAATGGGGGCATATATCCGTGGAGAAATCCGTGAACTTACTCGGATGGTTCCTCCACAATACGCTATTCTTACCGCCATTGGCAGTCAACACTTAGAGAGGTTCAAGTATCTTACCAACACCACCCTCGCCAAATTCGAACTAATTGAGGCCGTTAAACCCTCCCATGCGCTAGTTAATTGGGACAATCCTTATATCAAGGAACACCTGTCACTGTCTAAACATAAAGGAACTCTTACCTACTCACTTACTGATCCCCAAGCCACCTTCTATACCCATTCTCACAAACTAACTCCCTCAGGTTTTTCTTTCAGCATTACCCACCAAGGGAAATCTCTCAGTTTCAACTCATCACTCTTTGGCACCAGCAATCTATACAACCTCACATCCGCCATCTCCATGGCCATCATTCTGAAAGTTCCTTACCGGATCATCAAGGATCAGGTCGCTAAAATAAAATCCTCTCCTCACCGCCTTGAATTAAAAAGGTTCGGTAAAGCTATCCTGATAGATAATGCTTACAGCAGCAATGAAGAAGGTTTTACTTCCCTGATCAACGATCTGTCAAAGATCAAAGGTAAAAAGGTTCTGATCACTCCGGGGATTGTTGAACTGGGAAAACAAACTGCTCCTGTTCACCAAAAAATTGGCGCTCTCTGCTCGGGTGTTTTTGACAAAGTTATCCTTGTTGGCCGGTCGGAACGAACGAACAATCTGGAAAGGGGAATTACCGGAAAATTAAAACACAACCTCTCCTATATCGAAAACTCCACCAACCTTTGGCCACTGGTTGAAGACCTGTCAAAAACGTATGACTGGATCTTGATCGAGAACGACCTCCCCGATACTTTCTAAGCCTTGCCTTTGACTCCCAACCTCCCCAAACCAGCCAATATATTGCTTTCAAATACGGTCACTTTTTTCTGTTTTTCCTCCCAGGATTCTTCGGCCAGTTCAACTAACTTGGTCACCAGTTTCCCAAAAGGATATCCACTTCTTTCCCAAAGATAAAAAGATAGAGATCCGGGAATAGTATTGATCTCGTTAAAATAGACCTTTCCCTTCTCGTCGATAATAAAGTCCACCCTGGCCAATCCTTTCCCGTTTATTGCCCTGAATATGTTTCTCGACCATTTCTCGATCGTTGCCTGTTGTTCTTTAGTAATTGGAGCAGGGATCATCCTTTTTGCACTAGCCATTCCCTGAGTCTTACTACTGGAACTGGCGATGTATTTGTCTTTAAAAGATAATAATTTATCCTTGGTTACCGGTTGTTCGGTGACACTCACCTCATAAGGGCCGTTACCCAATACCGAAATATTAACTTCCTTCTCCAAATCAATTCCATCCTCGACCAGCACCCTGTCATCATAATGAAAACCCACTTCAATAGCATCCCCCAACTCCGAAGGCTTTTCCACTCTGGTGATGCCGATGGTTGATCCCAACGTAGCCGGCTTAACGAATACTGGGAACTTCACCTCTTTCAAAACAGTTTTCAATTTACTTTCATTCCACCCCTCTCTTACTACTAACTTGTCAGGGGCGACGTTCATTCCCAACCCCTCGGCCACTCTCTTGGTCACATACTTATCCATACCGGCAGATCCGCCGAGGACTCCCGAAAAAACGTAGGGCAGGTTGGCCAACTCCAACAATCCTTGGATAGTTCCATCCTCACCATTACTTCCATGGAATACCGGAAAGACCACATCTATCTGTACTCCGACCGGTGCAAAACCCAACAGGCCTTTTTGCATTAATCCCCAGCCTCTGTTTGCCGACAGAATCACCTGCTTTCCGGAAGATTTTACTTTTTCTAAATCTTTATAAAAATCTGGTTTAAGGTAATTTTCCCCACCCATGAACCACTCACCCTCTTTACTTATATACACCGGGATTACTTCAAAACCCTCTCCCTTGAGGGCATTCATTGCCTGAACGGCGGAGATGATTGCCACCTCATGCTCCGGACTAACTCCACCATAAAGCACCATTATGTTTTTTTTCACAAAAATATTCTAATTAATATTTTTCTCATTGACTATCTACTTTCCCACCGACAAAACCTCCGGTACGACTTCAATTTCTGCCCCCAAGGAACGATAGACCTCAAAAATATTCGGATATCGGCGTCTTAAAATGTCGACCCCGTAGATAGTGGTTGTCACTTTGTCCGCGAGGGCTGCCAGAAAAATTGCTTTGCAAGCCTGTATTACGGATGGAGTTGTCACTGACCCACCCTTAAATTTGACCGGCCCATTAACAATTATTCTCTGGGGATCCATCATCAGAATATCCGCCCCCATTGAGTTCAATTCTCTAACATAATCCAGACCACTCTCATACA
>Ga0209416_1001946_pt1 | contig 12498 bp, 11 predicted proteins | sample RifGroF1_FD_184001 | JGI IMG/M metagenome (GOLD analysis project Ga0209416, IMG submission 184001) | Groundwater microbial communities from Rifle, Colorado, USA - Groundwater F1 (SPAdes) (version 2) | ecosystem: Environmental > Aquatic > Deep subsurface > Groundwater | place: Rifle, Colorado...
CGGCCAGCAGGGGGACGTAGGACTCATCGACCCAGCAGGAGGCATCTCCGGCATCGACGCGCTGGGCAACGCCATCGGCATCCTCGACTCGCCCGTCGGTCAGGCGGCCGGGGGTCTGCGAACGAGCGATAAGGATGCTGTCGTCCCATTTGCTGTCGCAGGGGCTCCGGACCTCCCGAGGCGGTACAGCGGCGAGCCGGGCAGCGCTGCAGCCATTGGTCCACCAGCGGTCGTCAGGACCGCCATCCAGACGCTTCCACCACCGCTTGGCATCCAGCGGCAGCGTTTCGACCATCACGGGGCCGTGGGCGAGGCGGATCTTGACGGTCGTGGGCGACACCTTCGGCGACCAGCTCAGGGCCCCGCGCAGCCGTGCCAGCATCTCGTCCCGCTCCAGAGCACCGTGCTCGAGCCGCTCCACCGCCTGCCTGATGTGCTCGAGCCGCTCCTGCATCTCGACTCGCCGGGGCAGATGCCGTCGATGGCTCGGCTGCAGGTCCTTGCGACGGCGCTCCAGCACCTGCTCGGCAGGCTGACCAAGAACCACCGCCTCGGCGGCGCAGAGCCGGTCGTGCGACTCGGTGAGCACCATCATGTCTCGGAAGTCCGGGTCGGTCTGGGCGCGGTTCAGCGTCCATGTGACCGCGCCGACCAGCTTCTCGATGAGGTCGACTAGGTGGCTCGCCTCGGAGGTGAGCACCAGGTTGCGGATCTGGTCCTGGGTCATCCCTCACCTCCCGGCGCCGCCGGCTTGTCGTTCGTGCCCAGCAGCATCCCGACGACCGGGTGATTTCGGAGGAGATTCTCGGGCCGCTCGGCCTCGGGCAGGTCCGTGGCAGGCTGCTCCGCCGGCTGCGCCACCCCGAACCGCAGCGCCAGCCAGCGGGCCAGGTAGTCGATGATGCTGCGGGCGTGCCCGATGCTCGGGTTGGTGGTCCATCCGGCCGGCTCGAAGCTGAAGCCAGAGAACTTGTGGACGAGGTCCTCGAGCGGGGCGCCGTACTGGAGCAGCAGCGAGATGGCCCTGGCCCACGCGTCGCAGAAGCCGCGCAACGTGGCCCCTTCCTTGCCCATGACCACGAAGAGCTCGCCGGGCCGACCCTCCGGGTAGAGCCCCACCGTGACGTAGCCCTTCAGCCCGGCCACTTCGAACTTGTGGGTGATCGAGGGGCGCTCGACCGGGAGCGGGGTGCGGCGTGGCGTGGCCGCCGCTGTCAGCTCCTGGCGCAGTCGGGCGACCTCCTGCTCCAGCTTCCGAACTCGATGCTCGGCATGGAGGGCCCGGTTCTGGAGGTCGTTCTCCCTGGCATGCAAGGGGCAGGGGCTCTCGCCGATGTCGTCGCAGGTACAGCTGGGGAGCGACTGCAGGGTGAGGTCCGCTGCCCCAAGCGCCTCCTGTAGTGCGCTGGCGACGGCGCCGAGGCGGCTGAGGACGGCGGACCGGGGGGATTCCGGCACATCAGGTGATCCTGCAGCATCCAGCTCCTGGCCCCACCGAGGCTCCACGCCTGCTTCGCGCAGATGGCCGAGCAACTGGCCAGCCAGACGGCGACCCATTCCTCGGGTGCGCAGGATCTGGGCCAGGCCTGCCTCGGCCACGTCCCGCCAGCAGCTGATCCTGGTGGGCTGCATCGCGGGCGTGAGGAAATTGGGAGACGCCGCTGCATGCTCCAGCACGTTGGCCAAGCGGACGGAGAAGCCGTGCAAAAGGAGGCCTGAATTTAGGGGCCATGGCCACGCCATGCGAATGCCGTCCTCGGGCGTCCATCGCTCGTCGAGCCAGGCGGCCGGGGGCTGCTCGGTGGCGAGGGCTGCCGGGGGCGAAGCTGCAGCGGGTGACACCAGGTCGCCGATGGCCTCGATGGTGGGATCGCAGGTGGCGGTCATCGGGAGGCCTCGCCGTCGTCCGCTTGGGGCAGCGCCAGCAAAGCGGCAGCGCCCGGCCAGAGCACCTCGGCTGCGTCACGCACCGCTTCATGGATCTCGTCTTCGTGAAGCGGCGGCTCGGCAGTCAGCTCGACGAGCTGGGAGCCGGCGCGGCGCCAAGCACGCATCGCGCCGATGAAGACGAAGCGGTTGCCATCTTCCTCGGTCCAGGTCAGCGGGCTGGGCTGGAGGGGAATGGTGGCGGGCTTGGTCATCCCCTTGCTTTCCGGCCGCTGGCACGTTGCGGCATCTGGCCCGGTGCATCGACCGTAGGCCCTCCGTGTGCCCATGCGAAGGCACGCAAGGCAGCAGTCTCCGATAGGGGGGGCGGTTCTGGCTTTGGGCTCCTTCACCTCCACCCGCAGCGTCCAGCGGAGCAGTCCAATGGTCTCCATGTGCTCGGCCTTGGCTTCGTTTCCACGTCCGGCGGCCAGCGCGACCAGGGCCTGCAGGTGCGCCAGCCCGACCGGCGTGCAGCGCAGGATGGTGAAGCGCTCCACCACGCCCTCGGCGTCGGGGTGACGGGAGCCGGTGATGATCTCGATGGCGTGGGTCATCCTTCTTCCCCCGCTCCCCACCCGGCGTCCTCGTCGGCCGGCGCGGGAGCCGGGTCCGACATGTGGGCCTGGCACTGGGGCTCCCCTTCCCCCTCGCCGTCGATGTGGCGCTTGGCCCGATGCCGGTCCGCCTCGGCGAGCAGCCGATCCGCCTCTTCGTGCTCGCCGCGGGCCGTGGCGCCGAGGGCCTGCATGCGGGCACGCATCTCCAGCAGCACCGGGGCATCGCCTTCGTCCGGCACCAGCGGCGCCGCCTTCGCCAGCGCCCGCTGGCCGCTGCACCAGCGGCAATCGCAGCCGTCGATGGGCTCCTCGGTCTCGTAGTCCGGGCACTCGTCCACGCAGGCGTACCCCTCGAGGGCATCGGCGCAGTCCTCGAGGGCATCCAGGGTGGTGTTCTGCCGCTCCTTGAGCTGGTCGCGCTGCGCCATCACCTGCCGCAGCGCCTCACGCACCCCGGGCGAGGTGTATCCGCCGCCCAGCAGCCCGTGCAGCCGGAGCCGCAGGTTGGTAGGGCCGCCGTCCTGGTCGCAGAGCGCCTCCCAGCGCTCGTCGAATTCCTTGGCCGCCTCCCGGCAGAGGGAGCGCAGCCGCGTGCACTCGTCGGCCAGCTCGCCCACCGCCTGTTCGGGGTCAGCGTAGGTGAGGTGCGGGCAGGCCCGGACGAAGGCCGCGCTGATTGCCTCGGCCATGCGCCGTCGGTCAGCGTCGGCCTGCCCGACCTCCCGGGTGTTGACCACGTGCAGACCAACCTCACGCAGCTGCTGCACGGCCTCCGGTCCCAGCGCCGCTTCGGCGCGCTCCCAGGCGGTCACAACGCGCCCTCATCCACGGCCGGCGCTTCGCTCGCCGCCACGTTGGCCTGCTTGTGCGTCCTGCCTGTCTCAGCTGCCTCCTCGGCGGACTGCGGCGAGATTGGCATCACGAGCCAGAGGCAGTCCGGTTCACGAGGGTTGCGAATGTGGATGCCGCTCAGCTCATCGGTCACGCCGAGCTCGAAGCGCTCGTCCTGGCATGCCTTCAATGCATCGAGCAGAAACTGGGAGTTGGCGCCCACCAGCAGCTCCGGGCCGTCGTAGTAGATGGCCAGGTCCTCCCATGCCTCGCCCTTGTCCATGCTCAGCGCTGAGATTCGGAGCCGGCTCTCGGTGAGCTCCAGATTCACCTGCGGGGTCTTGTTGTTGGCCATGAGCGCAATGCGCTCGATGGCGACCATCAGCGGCTGTCGATCGATGCTGACCACGTACATGGGCGGACCGAAGGTGTGCTCGAAGTTGGGAAAGACGCCTTCGATGACCTGGACGATCAGCGTGGCGCTGTTGTCGATGAGGATGGCCCGGGAATCGTCGATGCCGATCCACACCGTCGAGTCGGTGAAGATGTCGCCCAGGGCCCTCAGCGCCTTCGGCGGCACGATCGAGCCGAGCAAGCCGGCGGCCCCCAGTCCGCCATTCTCGACGCGGTCGGTCAGGACTCGGGAGAGCCGATGCCCATCAGTGCTGACGAGCTGGAGACGTCCATCCAATTGGCGGAACCAGATGCCGCAGAGGTTGGGGCGGTCCTGGTCGGTGGCCACCGAGAACTCGGTGCGGTCCGTCGCCCGGGCCAGATCGTGCCGGCCGACCTCGACACCAGCGGGCAGCTCAGGGCGGATCACCGCTGGAAACTCGTCGGGGGCCTTGCCGAAGATCTTGTAGCCCACCTGCTGGATTGTCAGGAGAGCGTGATGCCCCTCCGGGCCTGATGCGGCGATGTGCACGTCCCCCGGGGGGAGTCGGCGGACGATCTCCCGCAGCTGCTTCGCAGGGAGCAGCAGGCTTCCGGACTGGTCCACGTCTGCGGTGCAGGTCAGCAGCAACGTGGAGATCAGGTCCGTTGCCGCGACCTGGATGCGCTCCTCCTCACCCTCCCGCGCTACGAACAGGACCTGGGTGCCGACTCCGTCGCCCTTCTTCTCGGCGACGAGGATGATCTTCCCCAGCGCCCGGGCGAGGTGGTCCCGGTCGATGCGAAACTGGAGCCCAGCCAGGTAGATGCTGGTACCCGCTTGCTTTTTCTTGCCCATGTTCAGGCTCCCTGCGCCGCCGCAGCGGCTTCTCGCTGAAGGCGAGGGGATGTCTCGGAGATGATGGCGATCAACCGCTCGCACTGGTTGATGTCGAAGCAGGCGATGTGGGCCTCATCCTCGGAGACGCCCATTGCTTCCCGCAGCCAGCGGTAGGCGGTCGTCCTGCCGAAGACGATGTGACCGCGCCCGCACCAGAGCCGATCGAAGGCCTCATGGGCCCGCATCCGGGCCTGCCTGGTGGCCTCGTCTGCAGGATTGCCCAGGGGACGACCGTCCTTGTGGGCGCCGTGCGAGCCGCGGCAGCGGGGCCAGCGCGGGCATCCATAGAATGGGCGGCCCTTGCGGCTAGCGACCCGCAGCACCATGCGCGCTCCGCAACCAGGCTCGGGGCACGTCAGGTCGTGCTCGGTGTAGGCTCGGCCAAAAATGATGCGTTCCCGCTGCATCGCCTACCCCTGCACCTGCGACGCCGGCACCAGCACAAGCTCGCTGTCCTCCCATGCCCTTTGTCGGCGGCTCTTTCCGGAATCTGCCAGCAGCTGCCGACGCAGGCTGGCGGCCTGCTGTTCTGCGGCCTTGCGTTCGGCACGCTCTCGCTCGAGGCGAGCACGAAGGTTGCGCGGGTCGGCCTCGTCGAGTTCCTGCCGGTGGCGCTCTTCAGAGGAGGCGAGCTGCTGCCGGAGAGCGGCGAGATCGGCCCCGGACCGGGCTGCAGCCTCCCAGGAGTGCTGGTGCTGGTCGGCGAGCTCGCCTTCCGCCCGCTCCAGCTGTTCTGCCTGCACCTCGAGGTGGCGCTCCAGGGCGGTCCTCTCGGCCCGTTCCTGCTCGACCTGCTGCTGGAGCTGCCAGATCTGGGCATGGAGGTTGTGGTAGGTGACCAGGGCATCCTCGCGACCCTCCCTCCGGGCATCCTCGATGATGCCGGGGAGGTCTTCGCGCAGAGCAGCCAGCTGCTCGCCGAGGGTCCGGGCCGCCCGTCGGCGGGATGTGACCTGAACCTCCAGTACCTTCACCTGGTGCTCCGACTGCTGGGCCCGGCTCTGCATGCGGCGCATGGATTCGTGGCTCACGTTCATCGGGCTGCCTCCAGCAGGCCCGCCTCGCGCAGGAAGCGGGATGGTTCGGAGTCGAGAGTGCGACCCCAGGATGGACGCTGGTCGACGTGAGAGAGGATCAGGCGGTCTGCGGCTCTGGTCGCCGCGACGTAGAAGAGCCGGAGTTCCTCGGCCAGGCGGTCGCTCTCGTCCCGCGTCTCCTTGCGCCGGCGGGCGATGGGGAGGCTTCCGTCCTCGAGGCCGAACACCAACACGTTGGACCATTCGAGGCCCTTGGCCGAGTGGATGGTGCCGAGGTAGACGCCCTCGCCACCTGCCTCGCTACGGTCTGCATCGGCGTAGGGGTTGGCCAGCCAGCGGAAGAAGTCGCGCAGGGACAGCCCCGCAGGGATTTGCTCCATGGCCTGCGTCAGGCCGGGAACCGGCTGCAGCCAGCCGCTCGGAGAGACCAGGGCGAAGGCGCAGTCCTGCGCATCTGCGCCATCAGCGTGCAGCCTGTACAGTGTCCGCAGCAGATCAGCTGGCTTGCTCAGCGCGTAGATGTTGCCGCAGGCCCAGTCCCAGAGAGAGCACGCTGCTGCTGTGCGCCCGGCATCTGCCCGGTGGACGTCACGATCCGTCCAGCCGGCATGGCGGAGGCAGCGTTCGAGGTGCAGAGAGTCACGCAGGTCCGCTACCACGTAGAAGTGGTCCAGCAGGACCCTGGCCTCCGGTGCGTCCCACACCTTCCCGGCCAGCACAGGCGCCCAGTAGGGGATGCTGTTCGCTTCAAGGGCCTGCGCCACCAGGCGCAGGCGGTCCTTGGTGCGTGCCAGGACGGCCCAGGACTCCGGCGCATCACCGTCCGAGGTCCAAAGCCAGTCCTCGAGCACCTGCTCGTCGCAGGCTCGGTGCCAAGCCTGAACCGGCGCTGCCCCCCCGGTGCTCCGGCCGCGATTGGCCACCAGGTTGACCCGCCCGGGGATACGCATCCGGTTGGCAAGGTCCAGGATTTCCTGGACCGACCGATAGTTGTCCGATAGCGGGCAGGTGGCCCATTCCGGCCCGCTGGGCATGTCCTCAGCGCCGCGCCATGCGTAGATTCGCTGGGCTCTGTCACCCACGATGGTCAAGGATGCGGGCCGCAGCGCCCTGGCCAGCTGCCATTCCTGGCGGGTGTTGTCGTGGGCCTCGTCGATGAGGAGGTCCACGCCGCACTCGTCTTCCCGCACCATGTTGAGCTGCAGCAGGTTAAGGGCACCCGGAGTCAGCTCATCGAACGTCCAGAGGTTGTTGCGTTGACGAACGTCTGCAGGGTCCTCTCGGTTGGCCTCAGCGGCCTTCTTGATCTTCTCTGCCTCGGTCTCGTCGATGACCGACCCGAGGCTCCCGTGCCGGGCGACGATTCCGGTTGCCAGGCCATGGAGCGTGTCCACCTGGATGCGCGCCCGGATGCGAGGCGGCAGGTCGGCTTGGTCGATGCGCTGCTCCAGCTCGTGCGCCGCCGCCTTGGTGAAAGTGCATGCCCTCACGCGCTCGCAGCCCAGCCTCGCGAGACGGATGGTGCGCTCCGAGACCACCCGGGTCTTCCCCGTCCCTGCGCCGGCCTGGATGTCCACCAGCTCGTTGCTGGCGTTGACGGCGGCAAGCTGAGGAGCGTTGAGGCTCACGCTGCCTCCGCCGTCTGCTCGGCTGTCGAGGGCGCCGGCTTCCGTCGCAGTTCGAAGACCGTGAGGCCATCCACTGTCGGGAGGGTGTCAGGGCAGCCGGCCAGCACCGCCTGGTCCGCCCGGGCGGTCCGGACCAGTTCGACCACCTGGCGCAGGAAAGCCTCTCGGCGGGTGACCAGCTGGGCGAGCTGCTGGGCGAGTTGCTGGGCGCCAGCGAAGTCGCCAGCGAGCACAACCTTGGCCATCTGCTCGAGCAGGCGGCCCCGCTCGACCGAGTCGATGCGCTCCAGTGCGTCGCCGCGGAGGAAGCGCCAGGGGCTGGAGCCGAGGTTGGCCAGGCCCACCTGGAAGGCGCCCTCTACCGAGGCCCGCTCCCCATCGCTGAGGGTCTCGTACTCGGAGAAGACGTCGCCACGGAGCAGCCCCGGGCGGCACACGGGGTTGTTGCGGGCGTTGAACATGCGCACCCGGAATTCGCCGAGGCCCAGCTTGGCCAGGCAGGCGTTCACTGCCGAGGTGAGGGGGAGCAGGATTTCGTCGATAACCTCGCCGATGAGGCCCTTGGGCCCGATGCCCTCCTCCACCCGCCTGCACTCGTTGAATTCTGCCTCGGCCTCGTCCAGCTTCACCCGCAGGTCGGCGGCTCGCAGCTGGTCGTTCAGCCTGGTCTCGGCCTCGTCCTTCTTCGCCAGCGCCTCAGCTGCCTCTTCCTCGGCGCGCTCGCGCTCCAGCTTGGTCCGAGTCTTGACGTGCTCCAGCGCCTGGCGCAGCGCTGCGATGTCGGGCAGGGGCCGCTGCTCGGCAAGCAGCGCGGTCTCCCGTTCCTTCAAGGTGGCGAGCTGGGCAACGCGGTCGGCGCCGGTTTCGGCCCGGGCGAGCTGCTCCCGCAGGCCGGCCAGCCGGGCCTGGGCCTCTTGCAGCAGCTGGACGTCCTGCTCCTGAGCTGCGCGGGCGGCCCGGATTGCAGCGTCGGCCTGCTGCTCGACCTGCTCGTGCTGGCGCAGCCGCGAATCCCGAGCCACCCGGGCGTGCTGAATGGCCTTCTCTGCCTGCTGTAGGGCTTGCCCCTGGGCCTGCAGGGCATCGACTGAGCGTGCCCGAGCGGCCCGCAGCGTACGCTCGGCGGTCTCGGACTGCAGGCGCTGCTGCTTGACCTGCTCTCTGAAGGTCGACTCCTCGTCGACCGCCCACTCCACGGCCTCTTTGAAGGAGGAGATCTCCCGCTGGAGCCGCTCCCGGGCGGCCTGCTCGGCCTTGGCCAGATCTTCCCGCTGCTTGTTGACGCTCTGAGCGCCAGCGTCGACCTGGGCTTGCAGCTGCTCCCGGGTAGCCTCGATGGCAGCAGACAGCACCTTATGGGCTTGCTGCACGCCAGCCTCGACAGCGGCGGCCTCGCCGTTGACCACGGTCAGCACCTTGTCGGTGATGACCTGGAGGCAGACCGGGCAGAGGGCCTCGTCCTCCCATTCCTGGGCGGCCTGGAGCCGCGTGCTGACCTGCTGGGCGTTCTGCGTGGCGGCGGCCGCAGCGAGCTCGGCATCTCGCCACGCCTGGTATTCGACCTTGGTGCCGTCGACTACCTGACCTTCGATGGAAGAGGAAAGCACCTGCAGCGCCGTGTCGGCCTGCCGAATCGACAGCTGCATCTCAGCCGTAGCGTGCTGGACCCGCTGCTCGAGCAGCTGCTCCGCCTCGCGAAGCTGGGCCTCTGCCGTCTGGACCTTGCTGGTGGCGGACGCACACTGATTTTCCAGCTTGCGAAGCTGCTCGGCCAGTTCCTCGTGGCGGCGCTCCGCTGCCTGGATCTCGCTCTGCAGACCCTCAGCTGCTGCGCCCTGCTGCTCCCGCAGCTGGCGCAGGCTGGCCTCGGCCTCGCTGACCGCGGTGCCAAGCTGCGCATCGAGGACTTGCCGCTGCTCGGTCAGCTGCTGGCGCTGGAGCACCGCAGCTTGCAGCACTTCTGCGGCCCGCTGCATCGAGGCCTTCAGGCTGGGAATCGAGTCCCCGCCGAACCCCTCCTCGATCTCTTCGATGGCAGCATGGAGCCCTGCGGTCTCTGGCTGAGCTTGCTGGACCTGGGCGGTCTCGGCCCGGACCTGGGCCAGCTCTGCAGCGAGGCGGTTGCTTCGCTCCTGCATCTCCAGCGCGCGGTCCAGCTCCTGCTGGGCGTGCTCCTCGGAGCGGGCGGTGCGGTCGGCGATTTCCCGTGCTGCAGTCTGCAGCCTCTCGTGCTCCTGCCGGAGACGGCCGACGTGGGCCGGGTCGATGGGCTTGGCGTCTTCCTGGATCCCGGCGAGGGCCTCTCTCCGGCTGGCGACCGTAGATCGAGCGCTGCTGGTCAGGAGCTGGGCTTGCTCCCACTGGCGCTGCAGCCAGTCGGCAAGCAGGCCATCTTCCTCCGGCCCCTTCCAGGATTCGCCGAGGATCGAGCCGAGCAGCCCACGTTCATCCAGTGAGCTCTCCACCTTCTCCGGCGTCCAGGTCGAACGGCGAGCGCCGGCCCGCAGCAGCATCGCCCGTCGTTCGTTGTCGGCGATGTCGGGCCCCATGAACTGCCCGAGGTCCAAGCCCCATGCCTCGCCGACGAAGACGCGCAGGGCAGCTTCGGCTTCCTGGCCCACCAGTGTCCGACCGCTGGGATCGATGATCTCGAACGTCGCCTGCGTCGAGATTTCCCCCTTCTTCTTCCCCCGGTCGATGACGAAGCGGTTCCACGCGCGGGTGGAGCGCCAGGGCTGCCCGTCCACATCCCAGTCGCAGCGGATGCGCAGGTTGTCGGAGTCGGAGAGCCGCAGGATGTTGTCGTTGCTCTTCGCCGGCTGCCCACCTCGGCCGGCCGTCGGGTGGTAGCCCAGAACGTGCAGGGCAATGGCATCGAGCACCGTCGACTTCCCCGATGCGTTCTCGCCTCGGAGGAAGGTCACGGGATCGAGCTCGATGTAATAGCCTGGGGCACCCTTCAGGTGGTCGATCAAGATGCCCTTTAATCTGGTGGCCATGGTCAGCCTCCGGTAATCCGTTTATGAAATCAGAACGGGATGTCTTCGTCGGAGATGCCGTCCGGAGAACCAGGGAAGTAGCCGTCATCGACCGGCGGACCTTGCTGCGCTCCTCCCCTGGGCTGGCTGCCTCCCCAGCCTCCCCCCTGGCCGCCGCCGGGCCGCTGGCCTCCGCCACCACTGCTCTGCTGACCGCCGCCACCGCCCCAGCTGCCTCCGCTCTGCCCGCCGCCTTCACGGCTGCCGAGGAATACAATCTGGCGGGCCTTGACCTCGGTGGAGTAGCGCTTGACGCCTTCCTTGTCGGTCCACTCCCTTGTCTCAAGGGCCCCCTCGACATAGACCTGGCGCCCCCTGGAGAGGTACTGCTTGCAGGATTCGGCCTGCTTTCCCCAGACGACCACCCGATGCCACTCTGTTTTCTCCTGGGGCTGATTGTCCTTGTCCCGGAAGCGTTCGGTGGTGGCGATGCGGAGATTGGCGACTGCCTGGCCGCCGCTGGTATATCTGATTTCGGGGTCAGCCCCGAGGTTGCCGATCAGGATGACCTTGTTGATGCTGCCCACGATCTACTCCTTCCCAGCGGCCATTCCCGCTGGGCTCATGCTCAAGCTGCCTGCAGGGCCTGCCCCACCTGGGCCAGCTGCTGCGGGTTCAGGGCCCGGATCAGCCGCGGCGTCGTCCAGCCGTTGCGGGACAGCAGATCGGGCACCGGCTTCCCCGAGTCCCGCAGCACCTTCAGCTGGGCGATCACCTGGTCAGCGTCCATGTTGGCGGGGGTGCCGTTGGTAGGCACCGAACTCGGGGAGGTGGCGGTGGACACCGCAGCTGCTGGAGCCGCCAAGTTGGTGGAACCAGCGCCGGTGCTGGATGCCTGCTGCCGGCGTTGCTCTTGCTCGAGCTGCTCCTGCTCTCGGCGCTGGGCAGCGAGCTGCTCCTGCTGCTGGCGGGCTTGCTCCTGCTGGGTCTGGCGGGCTTGCTCCTGGTGCTCGCGGCGCTCCTGCTCCTGCTGCGCCTGGCGCGCCTGCTCTTCGCTTGAAAAGGGCTCGGGGCCGCTGGGCGCCGCCGGCGGCAGCGCTGCGTTGGCCTGGCTGTCGGACCCGAACTGATCCTGCAAGCGGCCGGCGCCCCACCCCTCCATGTCGTCCTTGTCGTAGAGCGAATTGCCGAACGCATTCCCAAACTTGCGCATGGCGCGTCGCATGGCGGTGCTGATCGCCTTTTGGCTGGCCAGCCCATGCGGCGGGGGAAGATGGGTTCCCTGGTATGCCACGCCGTCGCTCGAATCCGAGTGCGAGCAGGCGTTCCCATTCTCGTCCCGCACGGTCACACGGACGGTGGCCAGGTACTGGACGACGCAATTCTGCTTTTTGCCGTCAGCGGTCGGCAGTACCTGCTCCGAGACCAATATTTTTTCGACGACCTCGGTGTCCCACATCCCAAAGCCGAACAGGGCGTTGGCCGTGTCGATGGCCTCGTGCGAAGGGAGGTAGGGGTTCCCTTCGTAGACCTTGATCCGGGCATCTTTCCTGCTCAGGGGCTCCCGCATCTTGGCCCGCTGGGCGTCTGAAAACATCGGTCCGGACATCGAACAACCTCCTCAGTGCAGCTGCCTCTGCGCAGCTGCCTTGTTCAGGGCCTGGGCCAAGGACATCAGGTCCACGTCGCCAGGCAGCTCCCGGCGCGCTCGCTCGACCTGGAGCTGCCTGAAGCGCTCCACCGAGTCTCCGTAGCCCTGGTCGGGATCGTCTGTGCAGACAGGCATGCCGTCTGCGAGCAGCTCGGGCTCGTAGGGGTTGGCGTCGTCGCAGAGGGCAGCCAGGCGCTGGGCGTACCCCGTCTCATCGACCAGGCCGGCGTCCTCCAGAGCCAAAAGCAGCCGGTAGGCGCGGCCGCCGAGTTCCGCCTCATCGGTCCGCGGAATCTCGGCCAGGCCGGAACGGTGGGCGCCCAGGTCGACGGAGAGCATCCTATTGGCCATCTCCATCATCTCGAGCGCCACGGGACGCAGGGTCCCGGTCTGGATCGGTGGCCGCCGGTCGATGCTGGCCAGGGTTGAATTGTCGATGCGGTTGGCGGTGGTCATCGGCCTCTCCTCATGCTCAGAGCACGGGCCTCGAGCTGTTCTGGGGTTACAAGTCGAAGGTCGGCCAGGAGGGACAGCACTGCCTTGGCCGGAGACATCAGCGCAGCGTCGGAAGCGTCCTGCCCGAGCAGGTCGACAAGACGACGCAGCGATTCCTG
>Ga0209416_1001947_pt1 | contig 12493 bp, 28 predicted proteins | sample RifGroF1_FD_184001 | JGI IMG/M metagenome (GOLD analysis project Ga0209416, IMG submission 184001) | Groundwater microbial communities from Rifle, Colorado, USA - Groundwater F1 (SPAdes) (version 2) | ecosystem: Environmental > Aquatic > Deep subsurface > Groundwater | place: Rifle, Colorado...
AGCGATCGTGACTGGACTCTTCTTCGTGATCTACTCTTACTCAACTTGGTACATGATCATCGAAAACAGGGTGCCGTGGGAAGGAGGGAAGGACTAGATGGAACTCTACGGAACTATCAAATGCCTAGTGCTGATCGTGCTCGTGATCGGGGGCTTTGTAGTCCATCTCCTGAATGCTCGGGATGAGACCGATACCCCCATAGGCCCACACCAGTAACAAGAAGGGGCCTGAGCCGAAACTCAAGCCCCTTCAGGGGCTACATCCTCATCCACCTGACCATGACAGAAACCTCGGACGGGGCGAACCCCTACGAGGCCGGGTGCCACCCCGCTTCGAGTTCCGACTTTGCGGTCATCCCTCGTCGTTCTCCCCTTGGCTCGGGGAAGTGGTCACGGATGTAGCAGAGGCATGGTCCCCTAACCTATGAGCATACAAACCAGGGATAGCAGCATCGAAGAACCTGTCCGTGTAACAGGGTCCCTGATAACGCCAGAACAGTTGCCTAAACAGACGTATCAACCATCTCATCGCTGCCTCCATCGCATGGGTCATGGAAAATCGAAAGTGAAAACTCCAATCTTCGGGGTAGAAACATCCGGGCTTCCCTTGTGTTGTCGGTAGCCCATACATGACAGGAGTGACAGAGAGGCATCCTCTCCTCAGAACCTCTCCCATAAAGGTGATGAATGCAAACAGCCGGCTTCACCAAGCAACAGGCACACCGATGCTGGAAAAGCTCGAACAGATCATCATCATCCGTCAGGGCTGCCCAGTCCATGCTAGAGTCTCCGACGATCAGCTACCACCTTCAGCAGTTCGCGTCCCTCTTCAGTGTTTCGAAGAGAATAATGGACCGCTTGCCTTGATGGTCCTTTCCCTTCCCGAGTCCGAATACCCAAGGCATCTAACTCCCTTGCGACTCGGGCCAAACTCGGTCGCCCTTCGTCGAAAAACCTTTTGTAGATCTCTAGCACTAACTCGGGGTCAAGATAAACTTTGGTCATTGGTCTTCTCCCATGCGCCCACTAGGCGCAACTATCCCTATCCTTGGCGGACAAAGGTTATCCAATTCCCCTGTCGTTGCCAACCGCCCTCGTCGCTTGGGCGGCGAGGGTCACACGATCGCCAACCAGTAGACACAAGGCTTGTGCATCGTACCCCGACGCTGAAGCAGTACGATACTAGGCGGGCGGACCGATCGGGTTCTCATTTGTTATACCTTACCACAGGTCTTAGCCACCTGTCAAGGGCATTAGACAATAACTGAAGTTACCGTAACTTAGGGGATTTCCTTCTTGACAAGTGGCTAGTAAGGGTGTAGTATGGAGCTGGAGGCGGGGATGAAGTGCGACGTATGTGACGCGGAGACGACAGCGAGATATAGCTACGAAGTTGGCGGATTTCGGATTTGTAACCTTTGCATGGGCGACTGGATAAAGATGCTCCGTGAGCGGGTGTTTTCGGCAGAGGGCTGGCACAAACAGACTTATGAGGGGAGGGTGTCGCGGCGTCTTCGTCTGAAGACCAAGTAGGAGGCAGAGATGAGTGAGATAACTAGATACCCTAGATACCGCGTTATTGCAGGACTTGAGCAGGACCTTCATGGGATGATGACGCGGCCCGATGGCTTCGTGTATGAGGAGGCCGAGGTTGCCATCGTTCGGGCGGCGGCAGAGATTACTAGGCTGACCGCCGATATAGCCCTAACGGCGGAGGCGTTCATTGCAACAGATGAAGATGGGATGCAGGTGGCGACTGATGCCGAGTGCAAACAATGGAGCGAGGCTCTCCGCCGCTATGCGGAGTTGGCGAAATAGGAGGCAGGGATGGAACATGACGATCGGGTGAGAAGGCTAAATATCCTACTGGGTGCACTACCAGTTCAGGCAGAGATAGGCGACACCGAGAACCAATTGGATCGATGGGAATGTGCCCTAGTGAGGGCCGCCGCAGAAATAACGGGGCTGACGCCTGAAGTAGCCCAGGAGGTCATCAATGGTCTAGCGCCCGCCTTTGATGAGGAGAGCATTATTCTCCGCCGCTATGCGGAGTTGGCGAAATGAGCAACGCAGACCCGCCCGAAGTGAGAGAGCGGCGCCTGGTTGAGCTTCGTCTTGCGGCAGAAGCCGCCCTGCATTCTATTGGCACCATGCATGGGGCTAAATTGCCAGCATGGGCATACGTTGCGCAGGACTTACTGGATCTTATAGGTCGGACAGAGGAGGCCCAGCATGAATGAGCTAGAACCCGTTGAGCGTTGGGTCCTCGCCTGTCGGACACGCAATGGTGGGCCGTGGCACATCCACTTCTCCAGCATGATCTACCACGACTATGAGAGCGCGGCAAGACAAGCATTCGCATTCAACGAGGGCCTCGGTGTTGGCTATGAGAGTGCGCCGTTGAGAGTTCTCATCTCGCCCGTGGATGCCCAGCATGAATGAGATGGAAGACCTGCGGCAAGTTGCGGGATACCTCGTGGACATTGACGAGGGGTACTATGCAAGGCGTGTGGATAAGGCCCTGCGTGCCTGGGAGGCCGACATCCAGGACAAGGAAATCGCCGGAGCGGCGATGGACAACCTTGCTCGCAAGTTGACTGACGCAGAAGCCCACATCGAGGCGCTGGAGCGGCGCCTGGAAGGTGCCGAGCTAAGGGCCGCCGCACTGCGTGACGCCGCACTCGATAACTGGAGCGCGCTACACCTGTGCGGGCAAGGAGGCCCAGCATGAATGAGCCAGGGCCGGAGAAGCTACGGGGTCTTTTGCCCCCGCATGAGAGCAAGGGTCTGTATGTGCGCCCGAGCCATATCCTTATCGGATACGATGATTTGTTAGCGTTTGCCGATGCCTGGGAGGATGACGTCAACGACGTCTGTACCATCAACGCCGAGTTGAACGGGACCATCATACGACAGCAGAAGCGCATCAAGGCGGTACGGGATCTGGATTGGCGACGATTTGGAAGCACCGCGGATTATCGACATGCTATTCTGGACGCCCTGAGAGCGCGATAGACTGGATATCGCAAGAGGCCCAGCATGAATGACTTTACGCCGGATACGCTGAGGGTGGGTACGACGCCCACGCCGCCGCCTGGGAGGCCGACAGGCCGAATAGGCCAGGAAGGAAGGAAGGATCTGGAATGAGTGAGCAATTACCGCTGCTTTTCTACGTAGCAGGAAGCATCTGCTTTCTGGTCGGGTCCCTAATCTCATTGATGAGGTCGTTGACATGATATACGGCGCGATCGACACAAGCGAGAACAATGGTCTCCGATATGATGGTGCGGCCGCCGCGGCCGCTGGCGTGAAGATCTGGTGGGCACGCTCTACCATCGGGTGGGCAAGGTTGGACCCCGCGTACTTCATCGTCAAGAAGGTGGCGGAGGACAACAACATACCGTTTGGGACCTATGGCCTCAATTGGCCTCTCAACCGGGATGGACGCCGAGAGGGTCGGTACATGCTGGACCATCTCGTCTCGGGCGCCTCGCCAAGGCCTCCCCGGTTCGTTGTGTGTGATGCGGAACTAGGATCAAAGAATGACTCTGTCCACAATATCGTCCCGGCCGAGACCGTCGTTGTGAACATCCTTTACTTTCTGGAGACCCTCGCGACTTCGGGTATTGAGACTTTCCTATACACCGGGGGCTGGTTTCTGACAGATCCCCGCCTAGCGGCCGCATTCCAGAAGTACGCCCTTTATCTGCGCAAGTACGCCCTCATCCTGGCTGAGTATCCCTTCCAGAGTGCTGCCTACAAGTTGCTCCACGGCGGACCAATGAAGCCGGCGCAGTTCGACCCCTGGATTGCCAAGCCAACGCTTCCGAGTCCTCCAGTGTTCCCAAGGGTTCCTGCCCCATGGACCAAGGATGACCTTCTCGGGGTTCAGTGGTCCAGCTATGGAAAACAGCAGGGGATCTGCTTCAACCCCGCTCCATGGGACCGGCTCGACTACTCGGCGTTCTTTAGAATACCGGGAACACCACCAGAGCCGCCAGGGCCGACGCTGGAGGAGCGGGTAACTGCGTTGGAACAAAAGGCGCACACGCACGGAGGCTGAGATGATTGGGCGCATTCTATGCTTTCTTGGGCTGCATTGGTATACATCTTGGACATGGGGCAGTAAACCCTACTGTCGGTCAATGCGCTGCGGTAGATGCGGGCACGTCGCAAACTAGGAGGCTGAGATGAGGAGCGGGAATGAGTCGGAGGCGTGGGTCCTTGTCCTGTGTGGTTGGATCTCGGGGATCATTCTCGGTATTGTATTTGGCTTGAAGTTGGCGGGAGGCTGAGGGTCGGGATGAGTTACCTTCGGCCCACCGATGATCCTCTTATCCAAAAGAGACATAAGAAGCAGAAGGGCGACCCTCAGGCTCATCTGGTCTACAGTGCTGAGAACAAGATCAAACCATATCACTGCTTTCGTTCGGAGAATGCTGCTCGGGCCTTCATTCGGGAGGTCGTTCATAGTCGTTGGTGGAAAGCCCATTTCCCTCATATCCAAGATGTCGCTATGGTAGTTCAGGACAGGGACAGGGGCTATGCAGATGCCATGCCAGGCTTCAAGGTTGGGGCCGTCCGACTTGATTGGACCTACCTCAGCCAAGATAACGCACTTCACGAACTGGCCCACACTATTGTTGAAGGTGGCAAGCCGAAGATTCGGCCTAACGCCACCGTACATGGTAAGGAGTTCGCCGGAACCTACTTGGCATTGTTACGCAAGTTTACTACCCAAGAATACTATTTGTGCATGCGGGATTGTTTCGAGACCGGTGGAGTAGAGTTCCTAGAACCTGATGTGGCCGAAGGCTTGTGGAGGAAGTGATATGAGGGTCTATGTAGCTGGTCCGTACAGCGGCGGGGACATCATCCTGAATATCCGGGCGGCCATTCGGGCCGCAAGTAGGATCATGGACGCAGGTCATGCTCCATTCTGTCCGCACCTGACGGGCATCTGGCATCTAGTAAGCCCAAAGGAGTACGAGCAGTGGCTTGCCTATGACTTCGAGTGGATTAGGGCGTGTGAGGCACTGGTGAGGCTGCCGGGGGAGTCTCCGGGAGCAGACCGGGAGGTGAAGATAGCCGAGGAGGAAGGGATACCAGTGTACTTCGGCGTGGGGGCATTCTTGGCGGCTCAGGCCCCGAAGAGGAAGACAAAATGACCCTAGCACCTTGGTTCGATGAGACCTATATCGTGGCGGAGATTGGGATCAACCACAATGGGAACTTCGAGATGGCCAAGGAGTTGGTCTTGATGGCTGCCCGATGTGGGGTGAATGCGGTCAAGTTCCAGAAGCGAAGCCCAGAGCTATGTGTCCCCAAGGACCAGTGGAATCTCCCAAAACAAACCCCCTGGGGCATAATGGATTATCTAGGCTACCGCTATCTGATGGAGTTCAACTCAGCCCAGTACCGACAACTCCAATGCATCGCTCGGACTCATGACTTGGACTTCTTTGCTTCGGTCTGGGATGGGGAAGCTGTTGAATTCATGAAGCGCCTCGACCCTCCATTCATCAAGATACCCAGCGCCGTTCTAACCGACGCCAGCACGCTCCAAGCCGCCGCCAGCTTAGGCAAGCCTATCTTCCTGTCAACTGGCATGAGCACCATTAGGCAGATTCAACATGCCTTGGAGATCCTACGGTCGGCCGATGTCCTACTGATGCACTGCGTCAGCATGTACCCCTGCCCCGTTGAGAACCTGAACCTACAGATGATCCCAGCCCTCAAGCGCACGTTCGGTAGGCCCGTTGGGTACTCTGGTCATGAGGTTGGCCTAGCTCCAACTCTGGCTGCTGTTGTCCTCGGAGCAGAAGTCGTCGAGCGCCACATTACCTTGGACAGGGCGATGTGGGGGAGCGACCAGGCCGCCTCCGTTGAGGAGCAGGGCCTACGCAAACTGGTCAAGGACATCCGCACGATCGAGAAGGCGATGGGGGATGGAGAGAAGCGCGTCCTGCCTGAGGAACTAGAGCAGGCGAAGAAGCTGAGGAGGGTATTATGAGCGAGAAGCTAGCCAAGACGACAGGCGAGTTGATCTTGACTGTGATCTTTGGACTCGTCGCGGCTGTTCTGGTTGTCGTTTTTGTGGCGATGATGGCCTTCTTCATCAGCGCCCTAATCTCAATCCTGTAGGAGGACCCATGAGTACCCAGGTGCGCGCTCTTCTAATCCTAGTAGCCGTCATTCTCTTCGCGGCAATGGCTCCCGGATTATTGCCCACGGGCAACAACATAGGGAACAGAGGGTATATCTATCCCCCGTCATTCGGTGCTGGATATGACGAAGATAGCATACCCTTCTGTAGTGACCCCATGTATTACACCACCCAGATTGGAGCGGTCCGGGCGGGCAGTCGGTGTGTAGTTATCGGTGATGGGAAGTTTGTGTGTGGGTTCCCTCCCGTGTCCGGCTACCCCTGCCATGGATATACTTTGTATGAAAGGAGGATACGATGAAGACCTTAGGCATTGCTCTGATCGTTCTTGGAGCCATCATTGGATGTGGAGGAGCCGTCTTTACCGGCGGCCTCAGTGTCATCCTTGGCGGCTTCTTGATGGTCATCGGCGTTGTGCTGGTCGTAGCTGCCCCGAAGGAGTAGGGATGCTGTACTTCGCAGCGTTCACTGTCGGGTTTATCTTAGGAGGTATAGCCGTCCTCCATACTTTCCGAAAGGAGATCCTTTCATGAGAGGCAAGCTGATCGCACTGACCGTTGTTCTACTGGGCCTGATGCTGGGGACGGTGGGGGCCGTGCAGGCCACCGCGTCCTACTACGTCTGCCACATCACGGCCAGCCCGTGGTCTGAGCCCCACTACAACTACCTGGTGGTGGGCAACCTGAATGGGCACTTCTACGACGGGGACCCTAGCCGCCCCAAGCACGGCGAATGGTCGTGGCGGCACTGGCGGGTACTGTATGACTTCGTGACCGTGGCCGGGGACACCGACTGCGACGGGGCCGGGCCAGTGCCCACTGCAACGACCGCCCCGACCGCGACGACTGTGCCCACCGCGACGTTGGTCCCTACGGCGATCCCAACCGAGATCCCGACGGACGTGCCGACCGCCATTCCGACCGAGGTCCCGACTGAAGAACCAACCCCGACCTCCATCCCAACCGATCGACCCACTGATGAGCCCATCCCGACGGAGGTCCCTCCAATCGAGACCGAGGAGCCCCCGACCGAGGGGTGCGTCGGAGCCTCCTACCACGTCTGGCTGTTCCAGACCGACGAGGAGATCGGGTGGTACTTCAGGGGCGGGGAATGCCAGATCTACACCAGAGGCTACCAGCCCTCGACTGAGGACATCAGCCGCCTGTGCGACGTACCCTGCCGGGACTACCGCTACGACGGCCGCTTGGTTGGTCATGGTGTGGTCGAGGTTGACTGCTACGGCAACGTCACGTCTCAGCCCAGGTGGCTCTACCGTACCGACGCCGCCTACGCCTTTGGGACCGATGCCCTGTACGGCGGGTGCGACGAAAGCTCATGTGAGTAATAGTTTGTCAGACCTCCTCTGACAAATGTCAGAGGAGGTCTGTCATTCCCAGAAGGACCCTTTAGTGGATCTTTATCCTTTCCAGAAGGATGCCCTGACCTTCCTCGACGAAGCAGGAGGACGAGGCATCCTTGGTGACGAGATGGGGCTGGGCAAGACGGTCGAGGCGTTGGCTTGGGCCAGGACCAAGCCGGATATCAAGCGCGCCCTGATTATCTGCCCAGCCTCAGTTCTCTACAAGTGGCAGGACGAATGCAAGCGATGGTGGGGGAAGCCGTCCGAAGTTATCGTAACTTCCAAGGACCCGATCGGCTACTGCCCCGTCACCATTATGACCTACGGCATCCTGACCAACCGAGTCCTGGAACTGGTCGGGAAGGTGTGGGATCTTGTCATTATTGACGAGTTTCATTATGTAAAGTCCTACAAGGCCAAACGAACGATCGCCGTCCAGGCGGTTGCCGCGGGAATTCGATACATCCTGCTCCTGTCCGGTACACCCATGCTGAACCGCCCAATGGAATTGTTCAACGGGCTGAACATGATCAACAAGAAGGTGTGGGGTAGCCCTTTCGCATTTGGCCATCGCTACGCCGGCGGCCTGACTGATCGGGGCTGGTTCCAAGGATCATCCAATGAGGGGGAACTCCAGCGCCGCCTCCGGCCCTACATGATCCGCCGCCTGAAGACCGAGGTGCTAGCTCAGTTGCCGGAGCTTCGACGTATCTATGTCCCTATTGACATACCCAACATGAAGGACTACAAGCAGGTAAGAGCACAGGTCCGGGCCGCCCTCAAGGAATTCGACCCCACACACAAGGGCTACTTCGTCAACGCCCTAGACAAGCTCAATGCCCTGCGCAGGGTCGTTGGGATAGGTAAGAGCACGGTTGCGATCGAGTGGGCGGAAGAGTTCCTATCCCAGACCGAAAGTAAGTTGGTCATCTTCGTCCACCACAAAGAGAACATGGACACGATCCAGAAGGCCCTGCACGAAAAGTACGGGGTCACTACCATATCAGGGGAGACCCCGGCCCGGTTCCGCTCAGATAGGATCGGCACGTTCCAACATCCCGGCCGGCCCCGTGTCATGATCGTCACCATGGCAGGGGGCGAGGGCATCGACCTGTTCGGGCTAAATGGGGTGGACTCCAGCACTCTGCTCATGGTAGAGCGAGAATGGAACCCGGCCCGAGAAGAGCAGATGGAGGCCCGGCTGCATCGCTTGGGTCAAAGATCTGCGGTCAATGCATACTACCTTTCAGCACGACGGACTGTGGACGACAAGTTCTACCACCTGGTCGAAGCCAAACGGGAGATCCTCAAGCGTATCATCGGGGCCGATGTTCCAACTACCCTGGTCAAAGACCTGATTGAGTCTCTGGAGATTGATACTTGACAACCCGGAAAGTCGTGGTAACATGATGATGGCGGGCGGCGTGAATATAGGACACGCAAAGGGTGAAGGGGCATGGGCCGGAGATGCGGCGCGAGAGCGTGACAGCGGTGGAGCCAGCCTAGAGCCGGTGCAAGTCCGGTCCCGCCAACTGACTGGGACATGCCTGCGATGCGCCACCAACTCCGCTAGACGGTGCAAGTCGGGTACGAAGACCGGCCTTCGGGTGCAGCTGTTAGAGTGATAAGCCCGACCGACCCAGACGGGGCGCTGTGGGCAGGCAAATTTACAGCAACTGTGAAGATGCACTTTTGGTGAATATGGCGGGCGGCGTGGAGAGCAGACACGCAGGGGCAAGCGGGACGCCTAAAAGCGTTTGGTGTAGACCGCAAATGACCTGTGTCATCGACGACACGGCCCCGACGAGGTACCGCGTCAGCCGGAGTGGCGCCCGGCCCCGCCAACTGACTAGGGTGCCCCTCCATGTGGTGCGCACGTCCCAGACACCACCGGAGAGGCACATTGACTGGGACAAGCCTGCGATGCACCCTCCCGAAAGGACCGGACGAAGGCTCGTCCGGCGACCCAGACGGGGCGCTGTGGGCAGGCAAAAGAATGGTGGGCGGCCAATCCTGCGGGAACGGCCTATACGGGCAGATAACAGATAGCCGTAATGGAGCCTGCAACTGCCGACAACGAGCCGGGAGGAAGCCCGGCCCCCGCCAACTAACGAAGGAGAAGCACAATGGCTGATAGGGTAGTTCGATTGATCCTCACAGAAATCAAACCAGATAGCGCCGATTACAAGAACCGCCTGACTCTGAGCGGAAGTCCTATTTCGGTCGCCGTTGATGTTCCAGAGCCAATGCTGGAGGGCGACTCGTTGACTCCTCAGGGCCTAGCCTACGTCATGACGGAGATCGATTTGGCTCTCCAGCGAGGCTATGCCCTGCGGAAGGCCGAGTACGACGACATCATCAGCGGAGCCTATGTCAAGAAATCAAAGAAGTAGCCCGCGAGCTTCCCCGCCAGCGACAAGGTGATGGCCGCATAGATGCCTGGGACTGAGGTCATCAACCCAGGCTTGGCGGCGGGGAGGCCCAAACAGAAGGAGGACCGATGTCTAGCAACTTACTCAAGAATGTACCCAAGTTCGTTTGGTATCAAGGGGAGAAGTGGACGGTAATCGCCGCGCCAAAACCGAATAAGACCCAGCAGTTCCTTTTGGTGCAGCGAGAAGCCGATAGCGTTGAAGAGGATGGGAAACCAACCATTGAGATGATCGTTTTGTTTCCCCCCGATGAAGAGTGCTATCCAGACACTCCACATGTCCGAACACTCATGAAGAGTCGTGAGAAGGCAAATACACAACTAGAGGCGGCGCTCTTAGAGATTGAGCATCAGCTTGACGATGCGTGGCTTGGGATGTTCCAGGAGGACTGATGAACAAAAAGAATGCCCTTCGCATTTTGGTTGGAGCTCCCATAATTCTCATCGTGGGAGCCATATTCCTATGGAAGCCTATCATTCTGATTGGTACTTCGATGGTATCGATCGGCATATCCCTATCATGGATCGCAGGTGGGATGCTCCTTGCCGTTCTCTTTGGAGAGGAGAAATGGCTATGACCTTCAAGCCCATCACCTACGAGACCTATGGGAAGACGGAGACCTGGGGCGTAGACTACGAGAACAGCCTTGTCCTCACCCCAGGGGGGAATGTCCTTCCCGTGTCGGGCCTTATTGAATGGCTCCGGCATATCACTCACACGAATGAGCTTTACTCTGAGCGACTCCAACGTGTGCGGCTCTTAGTAGGGCCGGAGCAGCGGGCGTTGATTGAAAAGGACTGGGGTGAACGATGTAGAAGCGAGGCCGCAAGGCTTAGATCACAAGACACAGATAAGGAGAACATAGATGCGTAAGTACACAGAAAGGCCGCCGACACCCCAAGGGAGAGCCGAGGTCCGTCTGCTGAAGGACGAGATCAAGCTCATCGATCTAGATACGTCCGAGGTCCATCATATCGATCCGGCGGACATTGGCGAAGATACGGTCGTAAAGCCTGGCCGGAATCTGTTCTACCGCCTGTCATCCGATGGGCGCAAGCTATACGGGCTCAACCCTTGGGATGGACAATACTTCCTCAAGGTGAAGGCGTTCCTGCCTCCCCCGAGGTCCGAGAACCAGACCATCCCCGCAACGTATGTCCTTCCTGGCGGCAAGGACATGGGCGGGTGGGTGTCTCGGGATCGATCCGTGTTCAATGTCCTCTTCGAGATCATCGGAGGGGAGTTCGAGGGGATGTCCGCCGTCAAGATGTTTACCTACCTGTTCCGCGCTGGTGAGAATGACCTTGTGGAGATGGTGGGATCCGGAGGTAAGGCATACCAGGCGCTCGAAGAGTTCCTCGGGGCCGCCGGGTTCGACTGGGACAAGGATAACGTCCAGTTCTCGAACAACATCCTACCGGACCTACAGGACCTCCTCTTGAAGAGGGGCGTCGTGTTCCTGGGCAAGTTCGAAAAGGGCTGGCTGACCAGCTTCAGCAAACCTCCGGCAGGGATGGCTCCCCCAACCAAGAAGGTCCGCAAGCCGAGGGAAAAGAAGGTCGTGGTTGAAGGTGAACCGCGAGATGAGCCGGCGGAAGAGTAAGACCTACTTAGTAGGTCACATGACCTACTTTAGATAGCCGAGCGGCCTCGCTTCCGCTCGCACCTTAGGAGGAACAATGAACGTGGAAGGGTTCGTACCAGATTACACACCGGGCGTCGATACAAAGTGTGATATGTGCTTCGGAACAGGGGAAGCACAGACCTACGTCACGGAAGACGGCGAACAGATTTGGGGAACAACCGATGTCAATTGGGAACTACCGGAGGGTGCTAAGATCGCTGAGGTTCTTTGTAGAACCTGTGGTGGGACGGGTATCATGCCAGAGACTTTGAAGCCCGGTTACTGGCAACAGCGGATTGAGGAGTGCAAAAAGGGCAACAACCCTCTAAACGTTCTCAAGATGGCCATCAACCCTCTAAACGTTCTCAGGATAGCCATCAAAGCCATCGTTGGTTAGTAGGAGGAACCATGCATATCAGTTCGTATGCTACGGTGTACGCCCTGGGACACAAAGCTATTTTGGACATCTTCTCCAGTTCAGTAGTGGTGCAGGAGAAGATCGACGGCTCCCAGTTTAGTATGGCCAGGACAGAATCAGGAGAACTGGTCTGCCGCTCCAAGTCCGCCGAGATCCAGATAGACGAGCCGGAGAAGATGTTCAAGAATGCCGTCGATACGGCCAAGTCACTTGATCTTCGTCCGGGCTGGGTCTACCGCTGTGAGTATCTAAGTAAGCCAAAACACAACACACTGGCGTACGATCGTACGCCCAACAAGTACCTAATCGTCTTCGACATAGACACCGGGACGGAAAGCTACGTATCGCAGGGGGGCCTGGCCCTTGAGTGCGAGAGGTTGGGCTTGGAATACGTCCCACTATTCTATGAGGGCAAGATTACGGGAATGGCTGACCTGGACACATTCCTTGATCAGGTATCCGTCCTCGGGGGCTCCAAGATCGAGGGCGTCGT
>Ga0209416_1001952_pt1 | contig 12464 bp, 17 predicted proteins | sample RifGroF1_FD_184001 | JGI IMG/M metagenome (GOLD analysis project Ga0209416, IMG submission 184001) | Groundwater microbial communities from Rifle, Colorado, USA - Groundwater F1 (SPAdes) (version 2) | ecosystem: Environmental > Aquatic > Deep subsurface > Groundwater | place: Rifle, Colorado...
AAAATCGTAGTAGATAAAATCTTTATTTCATCTACCCTTGACAGAATAGTGATTCTGTGGTAATATCTATATTATATAAAGGAGGATGTGTGGACAAGAAATTTGCTGTAAAATCATTTGCTTTTTATACTGGTGTGGGTAAAGAACAGGGATTGGTTATCCGCAGGGTAATTGAAGTTGGTAAAGATCTCAAATGGGAAGACGCTAAGAAGTTGCGGCGAGAAACCAAAGATAGTTGGATTACAGGAGGATAAATGCATATCAAACAGGTTTTTGATCAGAACGGAGTGGCTTATCGGTTGGGCGAACAGGGCGTTACATCGATTATTGACGCCAATGCAGAGAAAGCATTTATTCCCTACCCTTGTTTTTTGATTTATAGATTTGATAATAAATTATGGAAGACCGTATATTTTCCATATGCTACTGTAGAATACGAAGAAGAAAAGGAATAGAGAGTTGAAAATTATTGATACCGAAATACCCGATGTAAAAATTATTGAGTTAGACCCTTTTGTAGATTCTAGGGGATTTTTTGTAAAAACATATAATAAGAAAACATTTGAAGAAAATCTTGGCGATTATCAATTTTTCGAATGTGATATATCTGGATCTTATCACAATGTTCTTAGGGGGCTTCATTATCAAGTCGATAATCCTCAAGGTAAATTTATAACTGTTTTACAAGGAAAGATATTCGATGTGGCAGTAGATATTAGAAAGTCATCTCCCACGTTCGGAAAATGGGTGGGGGTTGTTTTGTCGGGAGAAAAAAAACAGCAAATTTGGATACCGCCAGGATTTGCTCATGGATTTTATACCCTGAGCGCTTGGGCGGAAATCCTGTATATGGCGAGTCAACATTATGATCCCGCAAGTTATTATGCTATATTATGGAATGACCCATCTATTGGAATTAAATGGCCAATCCCAGAAGGAATTTTACCAGTTGTTTCTCAAAAAGATCTATGTGGAAGGTTATTACAAGACGCCAATTGTTTTGAATAAATAAGGAGTATAAATTTAATATGACTAAAGTTGTGCTTTTAGCAGGTGGCAAAGGTTCAAGGCTGAATGACATTAACCCCAAGCCACTGGTGCGTTTAGGTGAAATGCCCTTGGTTCAACATGTTATGAATAGCTATAATTATTTTGGTTACGACGAATTTATTTTGGCTACAGGGCATCGACATGGGGATTTCGAAGAGTATTTTAATAGTATAAGGTTGCCATATGCCGTACGTTTGATAAATACTGGGGAAGATGCAAACACCGGGGAAAGAATTAATCGCATTAGATTCGAAGTAGAAGGACATCCGTTTTGCCTAAGCTATAGCGACGGTTTGAGTGATGTAAATCTCGCCGATGTGGAGCATAGTTTTCATGCGGATAAATCTTCACCAGATTTATTGATAACCGCCGTTCATCCCCCCGAACGATATGGACTTATGGTTCTGGAAGAGAATGAGGAAAAAACGTCTCCGATAAAGACATTCAATGAAAAACCCCAAAGAGATGACTGGATTAATGGGGGTTTTATGGTATGTAGCCCCAATATTTTTGATTATATCGAGAAAAACGATAGTTTTGAAGGCGATAGCATTCCCAGAATTGTACTTCATCAAAAGATGGTTGGTTACAAACATCTCGGTAATTGGGGGAGCATTGATACACAAAAAGACTTAAATATTTTTATGGATTTGTGGAACAGCGGAAATGCTTTTTGGGCAAATGGCGGAAATAACCTATGAGTAAAGTATTGGTTACTGGCGCTTTTGGTTTTGTCGGGCAATGGCTTGTGAAAGAACTTCTAGATCGCGGAATGGATATAGTTGTTACAAGTCACGATAATATGGAGTTACTTCGTGGTTGGGGGTTAAAAGATGTCGTATTAGAGCAAGGAGACATACGAGATTATGGGTTTATAACAAAAATATTTGATAGTCATCAAATCGATTCTGTGTTTCACTTGGCGGCACAGGCTCTTGTTTCTGAAGCGTTGAAAAATCCTCGCGAAACAATGGAAACCAACGCCATGGGAACCGCCAATCTTCTCGAAGCCCTGAGAATCTATAATGGTGTGCGACGAATAGTTGTGGCATCAAGCGATAAAGCATATGGTAATGAACAATCCCCGTATAACGAGAACACACCTCTCAATGGAAGGTTTCCTTATGATTGTTCAAAATCATGCACTGATCTTATATCTCAAAGTTATCGCGATACTTATGTTATGCCTATATCTATTTTAAGGTGTGGTAATATTTTTGGTGGTGGCGATTTGAATTGGAATAGAATTTTTCCAGAAGCAATCCGTTCTTGCTACGTTGGTAGACCAATGGATATTCGTAGCGACGGCATTTCCATGATGAGAGATTATATTTATATTGAAGATGTTATTGATGCTTATTTATTTGTTTCTAATCTTGAACATAACGAAATAGTTAATGTTGCTTATGGTAAGGCAAAAACGGTTTTGGATGTGTTGTCCGCTGTACAAAAACATACAGGCGTTTACATTACACCTGACATTAAAAATACCGCAAAATGTGAAATCGATATTCAATGCCTTGATAGTGAACACATGAATTCGCTGGGGTGGCAACCATCGTATAATTTCGATAAAGGAGTAGAAAAAACAGTGACTTGGTATTATGATTATTTTATGAGGAGTTCTTATCGTGATTAATAAAGATCAATCTTTGGTTCCAAAAAGAGATTATTTACCATCTTCTAGTAAGTTAATTACGCAAGAAGATTTGCTTACAGCAATTGATGCCGTGCTTGACGTGCATTTTACGGAAGGCAGGTATAACAATTTATTCCAAAAATTATTATCGCAAATTTGCAGCCGGAGATATGCAATTAGTTGTAATTCTGGATCTTCTGCAAGTTGGCTTGCAGTAAGTGCGTTGAAAAAGGCATATAACGACATAAAAGATGGCGATGAAATTATTACTGTGGCGTGTGGGTTTCCCACAACAGTAAATCCAATTTTACAAAATAGTTTGGTGCCGGTTTTTGTTGACGTAAATTATGAAACTCTCAATATTGATACAAGGCTAATTGAAGCGGCAATTAGCCCAAAGACAAAAGCCATATTTGTGGCTCATACATTGGGCAATCCTGTTGACATAAAAACCATATCTGAAATAGCTGAAAAAAATAATTTGCACATGATTTTGGATTGTTGCGACGCATCTGGTGGGTTTTATGACAACAAACCTATCGGGCAGTATGGCGAGATGGCGACATTTAGTTTTTACCCCGCTCATCAATCCACAATGGGTGAAGGTGGAGCGGTTGTTACAGATGATCCTAAATTACTGATGATGCTCAATAGTTTGAAATCTTGGGGTAAAGATTGTTTTTGCGAAACCGGAAAAGATAATACTTGTGGACATCGTTTCGATAAGCAATATGGTACTTTGCCCATCGGATACGATCACAAATATGTATTTTCGGAAATAGGCATGAATTTAAAGGTTACGGATATGCAAGCCGCTCTAGGATTTAGCCAATTAAAAAAATTGCAGGATTTTAAAAATAAACGACAAGAAAATTATAATATTTTATCAAACGGAATGAAACCTTTGTCTAATATTTTTGTTCCTCTACAGGCGTTAAAAGAATCAGATCCAAGTTGGTTTGGATATCCAATTATTTTTAGGTCTGATGACAACAATATCAGTGCTTTGATTAATCACTTGGAAAATAACTGTAAAATAGGTACTAGGAGAGTATTTGCTGGAAATCTTATAAGGCATCCCGCATATATAAAGCTCCCAAAAGGAGCATACCGTGTGAGCGAGCAACTTATGAATACCGATAGGGTTATGAACAATGTTTTTTGGGTAGGCGTTCATCCCGCACTAGACAAAGATTGCATGAATTATATCGTTGAGTCTATACGCGACTTTTATGGGAGATAAAATGGAAAAACACTTGGTCTTAGGATATGGAAGATTGGGCAAAGAGATTGTTGAGCAAACCCAATGGGATTATATTAGTCGCAAAAAAAATAATTTTGATTTTTGCAATATGGCAACATATGAAAAATATCTTTATGATTACGACGTCCTTATAAATTGTATTGCACATACCGGAACTTATGCCCAGGATTACCAAACTATTTTAGATGTAAATTTTAAATCGGTTTGTAACTTGGTTGATTTTTGTAATCTCCATAATAAAAAAATTATTCAAATATCGAGTGATTATATTTATGGAGGGTCTGTTCCAAATGCTTCTGAGGAAGATGTTCCGGTACACGCACGAACATGGTATGCGTATTCAAAATTAGTATCAGATGCCTATGTACAAGTTTTTGCTAAAAATTATTTGCTTATTAGAACATCATTTAAAGCAAAACCATTTCCGTATGAAAGAGCACCCGTAAAACAAATGGGCAATTTTGATTACACCGACGTCATCGCTTCTCTAATCATACAGTTAATCAAAAATAACGCTCAGGGCATATTCAACGTTGGCACCGAATTAAAAAATATTTATCAATTAGCCGTGCAAACAAAACCCGACGCAATAAGATTCGAGGGAGTTATTGATCCCAACATGCCACTTGATGTTTCTATGAATTTGGAGAAAATGAATGACTTTATTGAGCATAGCACTTCCAGTCTATGAAATGCAAGGCAGAGGAGTTGAAATGCTTCAGTTTTCTCTGCAAAAACTACGAACCCAAACCTTTTCTGATTTTGAAGTTGTTATATCAGACAATTCGGCAGATGATGATATATGGGAATATGTTGAATCTCAAAAAAGATTGAATATAAAATATGTAAAAAATAAAGGTGAGCATACCCTTTCCGGCAATGTAAATAACGCCTTTAGAAATTCTTCTGGCGATATCATTCACCTAATGTGTCAAGATGATTATTTTTATGACAATAGTTCTTTACAAAAAATTGTCAATAATTTTGATGCCAATATAGGTTGGATGACTTCTATGTATATGCATACCAACGATAGGGTGGGATTATTTAAACAGCAAATTCCAAGATGGAATGACCAAATATATTTTATCAACACCATTGGCACTCCCTCGTGCCTGACTTTTTTGAATGGAACCAATTTGTATTTCGACAAAGATCTAAAATGGTTTGTGGACTGTGAATTTTACTGGCAGCTATATAAAAAATATGGAGAGCCAAAAATTCTAAAAGATACTATTTTTATTCAATATTTGTGGGAAGGGCAAACAACTCAAACTATCACACAAGAACTTGTTGATAGTGAAATGCAACACATAAAAAATAAATATATGGGAGAAATTAATTGAAAAAATATTTAGAAAATGTTACTTTATTGGCATATACATCACACGAAATACCTCAGACTATCGCGTCTTTACAAAAATGTCAAGAGGGGTTAGGATTTGCAGAAACGAAATTATTATGCCATGAAAAACCTGATGGTTTACCTGAAAATATTTTATATGAATTTGCTCCTGAAATAAATAATATCGACGATTTTAATCAATATGTGTTTCTGGAGTTGGGAAAACACGTAAACACATCACACGTTCTGTATGTTCAGGCACATGCGTGGATATTGCACCCAGAACTTTGGGATGATGAGTGGCTACAATATGACTACATAGGAAGCCCATGGAAACATATGGATGAAGCCTATATTGCATGGGGATCGAAGGAACACGTGAGAGTTGGTAATGGCGGGTTTTCACTGAGATCAAAAAAACTCTTAGAAATTCCAAAAAAACATGGACTTCCGTTACTCCAAGAACAAAATTGGTACAACGAAGATGGAAATTTAACTTGTTATTATAGGGAACTGATGCTTGCTCTTGGAATTAAGTATGCTTCAGTGGAAGTGGCAGCAAGATTTGCTTACGAGAACGATGTACCAGAAAACATGGAAATTAAAGACTTCTTCGGATATCATCGTAATATGCCAAGACGATAATGGTAGAAAAATTATTTGTAATCAGCAGGTATAAAGAAGATTATAATTGGATAACAACTGAATATACCAATGATTATCTTATTTATAATAAAGGTGAGCCTATAGAAGATGATAATATTATTAATGTAGAAAACACGGGCGGAAATCAGAGAGATATGTGCAGGTTTATTGTTTATAATTATGACAATCTGCCTGATATTATGGTATTTATTCAGGCATATCCATTCGATCATTGTTCTCAATCTGTGTTTAATAGATTGATTCAAAACACCGAATTTACCTCGCTGGAATATTATGGCAATACTCCTTCCAATAATTGGGAAACCAGATATGCAAACGGAGAATTTGGCGAGATAAACAACAGTTGGTATATTGATGCTCATAACGGCAGCAATAATCAAACATGCAGGTATTCCAGTTTTGATGAATTTATGAACAAGTATTTCGAAGACTATCAGCATGTTGATTTTGTGCGATTTGCCCCAGGGAGCCAATATCTTGTTCCTAAAGAGAATGTGTTACAATATCCCAGAAAATTTTGGGAAGCGCTAATGAATGAGTTAAATTCTAAGACACCAACCGAGGGGCATCTTCTTGAAAGAGCATTTTGGTATATTTTTACTGGTAGTTATAAGTTGAGAAAGGAGTTTTATGAATGATTTGCACTACAAACCAGGAATTTTAAAGTTAATCCATCATCAAGAACATCTGAGAAAAATAGAAGCAGGGGAAGTTGTTGGGCCAATTCACCTATCTGTTTTTCCAAACAACCGCTGTCAGTTATCATGTCCATATTGTTGTTTCAATAAGACGCTAAGAAATGACGCGGAATTATCCCTAGAAGATTTTACAACTGCAATAGATGTGCTGTCTAAATATGGGTTGAAAGCAGTAGAAATTTCCGGCGGAGGAGACAGTTTGTTGTGGTCACATTTTAGCCCAGCGGTTTCTTATGCTTATAATAGGGGGTTGAAATTATCTCTGGTTACAAATGGTTTAGCCATTAAAGATATTTCGTCGGACATATTGAATAAATTCAATTGGATTCGCGCATCTATTCAATCCGTTGAATATGCTAAAAAATTAGATCTATCTAACATTCCAGCAGATGTAAAAACAAGCATGTCATATATAGTATATGATGATAAAAGTATTGCTGAAATTTCTAAATTATATGATTATGCCAAAGAAAATGAAGTCATTATTCGCGTTACATGTATACGCCCTTGCACATTAGAATTTGAACAACGTGTTTATGATGAAGTACAACGATACGGCAAACCCCTGATTATGTTCAAGAAAGAACCTGGAGTTGTTGGGGGTTGTTATATGCTGTGGATACGTGCCGCATTGGATTGGAATGCCAATTTTCTCCCATGCCCATCTATAGAATTGTCTCCTGAATATGCGGGAAAAATCCCTGCTGATTTTGGAGTTTGTAAAGTGGGGGGGATAGAGGAATATCTAATTAATAATAAGCCCCATGATTTAGGATATAGGTGCTCGTTTTGCAACTGTGGCAAGGACTCAAACGATTACATTCATAATTTATTAAAATTAATAGAGGATGTGGATTTTGTATAAGGAATTTACTGGCGATTTTTATGATGAGGATTATTTTCAGCGAGGGCAGCAAAGCGGAAAAGGCTGGCTCACCAACTATCACTGGATGCCCAGAAGGACATTTAGAGAAGCTTTTGCGTTTATAGATACTTTAGGACTAGACGAAAATAGCAAGGTACTGGATTTTGGAGGAGCTAAGGGATTTATAGTTAAAGCTCTTAGAATTTTAGAAATTGATGCTGATGTTTGCGATATTTCGGATTACGCTTTATCATTTGCCCCAGAAGGAAGTTGGAATAGCTCAGTAGAAGAAAATTGGAAATTACATGAAGGAAAATATACCCATATCATATCCAAAGATGTTTTTGAACACTTAAATCCAGATCAATTAAATGCCACATTGATGAAGTTACAAAAAATTGCGCCAAAAATGATGTGTGTTGTTCCTCTTGGCGACAGGGGCGTTTATAGAATCCCAGAATACCATTTAGAAATATCGCACTTGATAGCAGAAAACGAAGATTATTGGAGAGATATGTTTGAAAAATCTGGTTGGAATGTTGTTCAGGAATTTAAGCATATTAGTGGGCTGAAAGATTCTTGGTACTTACAAAATAAAGATGGCAATCACGTATTTGTATTGGAGCATGAATGATTACTACTTGGCTAACAGGAAATATTTCAGATCAATTATTTAGGCTTGCTATTTGCCGTACCGTAGCGGAGAAAAACGGTTATAAATATGGTGTAAATAAAAAAACAAGCCATGATTATTTTGGTGGCATAGAACAAATGATTTTTTTTGAAGATATTGATTACGGTGAAAAAAACCATATGGAGTATGGGGAAATTCTCCCAGATACCGATAACGTTTGGGAAGAAAAAAGGGAAGAGCACAATGGCTATAATTTTCACCCATTTCAGTCCGATATTTTTGACGTTACTCCAAATACACATCTTACTATTTTCTGTGGACAAGATGCAAATTATTTAAATAAAGAAAAAGTTGCAAAATGGTATGCGGTAAAAGAAGAAGTTATTAGGGAATCACAACGACTATTGGGAGTAGCAGATATAAAATTAGATGAAAATCTTTGTATTTTATCCGCAAGAGGAGGGGAATACAGAGGCGTTCCATCCTTGTTTTTAGGACATAATTATTGGGACAAGGCTATGCAACTTATGCTAAAAAGAAATCCCCAGATGAGGTTTGTTATTATTACGGAAGATCCACAATTCTATAAAACATTTTTTGATATTCCCGTAATGCATTTTTCTTGTGCTACAGATTGGTGGATTATCAATAATTGTAAAAACATTATTGCCGCCAATTCTGGTTTTAATATTTTACCAACTTGGTTGAATAAGAATAATCCCTATGCTGTTGCCCCTTATCTTTGGGCTAATCATAATTATGGCGGTGAAGAAGAATGGGCAAATTCAAACATGAGAAGTTGGGGCTGTTTCAACTTTATGAATAGAGAAGGCGATATTGTTAATATCTAATTTTACGGCGGGGTTCGGCAACCAAATGGCTGTATATGCCATTACTAGGGCTATCAGTGAACGTAATGGCTACGACTGGGGGTTTAACCCCGTACCTGAATATGACATGCCCCACGACTATCAGTCTATTCCGCAATTCGATTTCTTAAATATTGATTACGGCAAGCAACACGGTTATAAGCGCGATGAAACACCGTCCTTTATTGAAAGATTCTGGTTCGAGCGAGTGGAAGAAACACGTTATCCCGATGGTGATCTATTCAGATATTTTCCTTATCAGCCGGAAATATTTGATATTCCAGATAATACAAAGATGTTTATTTCCAATTGTCAAGACGCCAGGTATTATGAACCGATAAAAGATGATGTTCGTGAATGGTTTAGAATCAAACAAGAAAATATTAATCTATATGATCAAATATTGTCTGGTTTAAATATCGTGTTAGATGATAATTTCTGTGCTATTCATGTAAGAGGTAAAGATTTTTGTGGCGACACCAGAATATTGTTGCCGCTAGAATATTATAAAAACGCTATGGCTATTATGCTGAAGAAAAACCCCAATATGAAATTTGGGGTCTTGACAGATGACATAAAGCATGGTAAACTTTTATTTGGTAATAGCATACCGGTTATGCAAAATGAATTAGGATGTGATTATTATATTTTTAACACCGCCAAAAATGTTATTTTGTCTAATTCTAGTTTTACCCTATTTCCTACGTGGCTGAGCGAAAATCAGCCAGATGTTATTGCTCCCAGATATTGGTGGCGATATAATAATTCCAGAGGCTGGCTCTCCTCGGATATCTGGACATTCGGCTACAAATTCTTAGATAAGGATGGCTTATTGTATGACAAATAAATTTCAGGAAAACGGATTATGTTTATTTATAAAACAACAAATTTAATTAATGGTATGATCTATGTTGGTCAAAAAAGAACAGATTGTAATATAGGAAATTATAAAGGCGGAGGCAAATTATTACAAGTTGCACTCAAGGAATTTGGCAGAAAAAATTTTATAAGAGAAATCATAGAAGATGGGATTACTGACATAGATACTTTAAACAAAAGAGAGCAATTTTGGGTTGAGTGCCTAGACGCTAGAAATCCAGAAGTCGGATATAATATGGTTGATGGCGGAGGAGGTATTCCAAATCCGCCTGACGAAGTTCGACAAAAAATATCAGCAACTTTTAAGGGCAAAAAATTGTCCGAAGAGCAAAAAAGAAAAATTGCGCCTTGGGGAAGAGTGCAAAAAGAAGAAACTAAAAGAAAAATATCAGAAGCACAAAAGGGCGAAAAAGGAAATATGTTTGGGAAAGAGCACACAGAAGAACAAAAAGAAAAAGTGAGCGTTCATCTTCAAGGAAAAAAGAAAATAAAAAATACCTCAAGCAAATACGTGGGTGTTTGCTGGATAAAGAGTAGAAATCGATGGCGGGCAACAATTCAATATAAAGAAAAAAGAACGCATTTGGGGTTTTTCCTTTCTGAAGAAGAAGCGGCTTTAGTATACAACAAAAAAGCAATAGAAATATATGGCGAAAACGCAATGCTGAATATTATAGGGTCAAACCATAATGAATGAACTGCATGTATATTTCAGAGAGTCCGATAAGGGAAACCCGCTTGGAAGAACCGAGCTGGGTGGGACGTATCTATCATCTGTCAATCGTAGGAAATGTTTCAATAATTTTTTAGAGGCGTTTGGAACAGAAAACGTCCATGTGATTTGTGACAATTGCAATGATAGCACCATAGAGTTTATTCGAAATAAGGGCATTAACGATATAGATATTACGCATTTTGGAAATACCAGAAGTTTTATGTACTGTATCGATAGGGCTACGAGTGAATTAGAAGAGTCGGATATTGCTTATTTTGCCGAAGATGATTACCTGTATACAAACGATGCTAGAGAGTATATCATAGAAGGCGCCAATCTTGGTGAATATACAACATGCTTTGATTCGCTTGACAAATATAAAGATACGGATAAGGGTGGGTATAATCCTCTTATTTCAAGAGGCGGGGAAATAACTAGGGTTGTCTTGGGCAAAAAATGTTTTTATAAAGAGACAAATGCTACTACGGGTACTTTTGCCGCAAAAATAAAAGTATTAAGGGAAGACTATTCAATTATTTCAAAACACAACCAGCCTGCGTTTGATCATCCCCACGACTTCAACATGTTCAGAGAGTTGATTGTAACAAAAGAAAGAAGGATTATGGTTCCTTTGCCTGGGCACAGTTTTCATGTAGGATTAGAACCTAGTCCTTTTGTTGATTGGGAAACTATTGTGAAAAATTTGAAGGAGGATTAATTTGTCAAAAGATGTTGCAGTAGAAATCTTGAAATATTTAAATTTTAATGACGGTGTGTACCTAGAATGCGGAAGCAATGATGGGTTGTTTCAATCAAACTCGGTTGCGTTAGAACGAAATCAAAACTGGACTGGTATTTTAATCGAAGCATCACCATATGCTTATAATCAATGCTTAGCCAATAGAGATAATGAAAAAAATATTATGATATTTGGAGCATTAGTTGCAGATGATTATGAGGGTGATACCATCAAGGGAGATTTTAATGGACATCCCATGGGCAGTGTTGGTGGAAAGCGACTAAATAATCAGGCAAATGCTAATATTGAAGTTCCTGCATATACTCTTACGCAAATCTTGAGTTATTTTGAGATTGAAAAAGTAGATGCTATGTTTATTGACGTGGAAGGATATGAACTAGAAGTTTTAAAGGGCTTGGATTTTGAAACATGGAAACCTTCTTTTTTCTTGATCGAATGGAATAAAGGAGAGGATGAGTTATTCCCGTTTATGGAGTCTAAGGGGTATGAATGTGTTGGAAACATTTCAGATTTCAACTTGGTGGATGATAAAAATTGGCCCCAAAGCCACCAAGATTTTGGCTTCAAATTAAAGGAGAAAGATAATGCCTAAAATTTACGATGTTCAAACATTTTTCAACGAATTAGATTTATTAAAACTCCGAATGTCCATATTGGACAAAGACGTGTCATATTTTGTGGTCAACGAATGTACCACCACTTTTACAGGTAAGCCTAAGCCACTTTATTTTGCTGAGAACCGAGGTATGTTCAAGCAGTGGGAGCATAAAATTATTCATCACGTCTTTGACGAAAATCAACCAGAATGGGATCAATGGGATAGGGATAGGATTCATAAAAACGCAGCAATGCAAGCCTTGACCAATTTGGAAGATGATGATATAGTATTCTATAGTGATGCCGATGAAATTCCTGATTTTAGAAATATTAATCTATCTGATTTTGATAAAGATACTTTATATATCTGCTATCAGGATGTCTACTATTATTATCTGAATTGTCTGTGGGAAAATGTAAGAAATCCCAGCGCGATATGGCGCGGTACTAAATATAGTAGTTATGGATTATTGAAACAACATA
>Ga0209416_1001965_pt1 | contig 12395 bp, 30 predicted proteins | sample RifGroF1_FD_184001 | JGI IMG/M metagenome (GOLD analysis project Ga0209416, IMG submission 184001) | Groundwater microbial communities from Rifle, Colorado, USA - Groundwater F1 (SPAdes) (version 2) | ecosystem: Environmental > Aquatic > Deep subsurface > Groundwater | place: Rifle, Colorado...
GAAAGGTATTTTACACGGACAACCCAAGGCCAGATGATGTATTCGTGGTAGTAGGCAAGGAAATAGCCAAGACAGGCAAGTATCATAAGGCCACGCATTCCTGTGGGGATTGGGAACCAGCATATTTATACCCGCAGCAGACACAGCACATATACCACGTCAAGACAGGGTTGATTGGGGCAGAGTGTAAAGTACATGTTGATGACCTCATTATGGTAGAGTATTTGACACCGTATTGGGTAGATAAAGAAGGAAAGACTCATAATTGGAGAGTTAACAACGAGTGGGATTATGAGAAGAGAAGGATGCAGCTGTTGTCTAGTGACAAGGACGAGAGATTCAGGTGTCCAAAATGCCAGGGTACGGATGGGAAATTCCACGCTAAATTTACCACCACACTAATCAAGCCTTGGAGCTGCTTTGACTGCGATTGGGAGGGGTACAAGGAGGAGTTCATCAAGGAGGAGTCAAAATGATAAAAAGGCAACCCATAAAGCTGTGGTATACGCTCAACGGCGTGGGTGTAGAAGGAAAACCGCTTCACCCAGATGCAGTGGAGGAAAACGAGTATTTTTTGAATAATGACCTTTATTTAATATGCACGGATATCCCTGGAGTAATTGAAATAGCATTGTTGGATGATACAGCAACAGTATACTTGATGTATAAGAAACACGTGGCCGTAACGCAAAATAGCATGGTTCAAGCCAAAGAGTTTATACGCAAGAACAAGAGGGATAATGTGAAAATTGTACCAATAGGGAGAAGGGAGTATGTGGTGACTCATGGGTAAAAGTGCATTGAAGCATTACAACGTAAGTATGGCAAAGTCAGTCATACGCATCATATCTTGCATACTAGCAGCCTACACGATGAACGTGGTTGTATTGGCTGTAGGTATGGGGATTGCGGAGTTACTGGGAGTACTTGAAGAAGTTGTGGACAGACGGAAGGAGTGAAGGCATGGATATTTGGGAGGTTATTGGGTTTGGGTTCTTAATACTGTTAGTTATTGCGCTGATTGTTAGTTTAGCATTTATGGGAAACTTGTTAGTAGAAGACATAAAAGCACAGCCTACAACGCAAACAACCGCTTCAGAGGACATTGACGATAATAGAGGTGGTATTGGTATGATGATAAAGCCAAGCGGTGGCATGGGTATGGGGCTGGATTTGGGCAACGGAATCATGATGGATATGTCTGATGGTAGTATTGGATTTGGGTTTGGATTTTGAGGAGAGTGACACAAAACAATGGTAAATATACTAAGGGCAATCTCAATTTTACTAGCATTAATTAGCATGGTACTTTGTTTAGTGGTTCTATATGTTCTTTTTGTTAGTACTTAATAGAGGTTTAGAGTGATGAAAAGGGGGATTAATATGGGTGACTTATGTGATTGTGGTATATGTGAACTGATTGATAAAGAAAACCTGTACTATGCTACATTACAAGAGCTGGTGGAAGAATGCGGCATGAGCTTGAATGAAGCCAAGAATGGATACAAGCTGGTTGATGAGGTTGTTAAAGTAGCAACTAGCCGAATAGGCAGCATGAGAGAAGTGGTCAGGAACGTCATATCACCTGGTTTTGATTACCTTCCTGCGGATAGTAAAAGATGCGCTAATTTTGTCAAATACTTGGCTGACGTTTATACTTATAACAGGCAGCAAGCGGAAAAGAAAGCAGTCCCAAAGCACAAGTGCAATCATGTTTACCCTAGTGGATCAGATGCCATAGAATACAGTTCCACGTATGAAATGCGGTCATCTGATATGAAATGCAATATATGTAAAAAGCACGGAACACGTGAGGAACTGGAAGCAGACCGGAGTGAATATTTGCGGGGTATTTGTACAAAGTTGAAAGAATACAAGATATGTTTTGCTAGGTGTGACAGAGAGCATTTGTGCGCCAAGGTAATGAACTATATACACAAGAATGAAGGAGGGGTTATTGATGAGAAAGTTTAAAGACACATTGAGTATAATAATGGGTATTGTGGTCATAGCGTTGTTTATAGCTACTGTTTGGAAAGAAGGCACTGTGTTGGGAAGTATCCATGGAGCGCTGTGGTGGATTTGGTCTGGATGTACCGTTGTATTTATGATACTGACCATAATTGGGCTAATCCCTAAGAGTAAGGCGACAAAGTCCAACGCAGACAGAATAAAGGCAGGAGTGACGTTTCATGGAGTAGTTGGAACTATGATAACCGGAACTATGCCAGATAAGGACTACACCCAGGAAACAGACCACTTGCCACAAAAAAACCTATTCGGAATACAAGAAAATCACACGCAGCACGGTATATGCTCTGTATGCGGTGAGGACTTTAATATGTACGGTGGGTGCAAGTGCAACGATTACATGCCCGAAGCCTTAAGAGTGCCACCGGAACAAAGATATCATGAACCAGAGGAGCCATGTGACCACAAATGGGGCGATGGTAGGGATGCTGTGGAAGATGTTGATGATATGTATAACGAAGATATGAATGGTGTAATGTGTGGTAGATGTGGTGCTGTTGGTGCCACCCGTGAGGAGCTAAGTGCCAAGGACATCAAGGACATAGTGAAAGATGTGCAGAATACACCCATGCATGGAATACCAATACAAAGCGTATGCGGTGGGGGTGACAAGCAAAATGGATGACGCTAGGTGGGAAAAATTATGCAAGGCCAAGGAAGACAGAGAAAATACCGCCAAGAGGTTGTTGCAGTCTCTGGTTGGAAAGACCATAAAAGCGGTGGAAATAGAGCATTCCGGTGCGGAGTACAATGCTTGCATAGCCATCACCTGTACAGATAACACAAGCATACGAATAGAAACATGCCAAGGTGATACTTATTGCTTTACAGACTTTTATTGCAAGGAGGGTAAGCCCGATGGAATGGAAAGATTGCAAGCACATGAGGAAACGGCCAAAGGGTAAAACGAGACTATTGTGGTGCCATATAAAGCATTGGTGTATACACGGTAACATTCCACCGGAAGTGTGTAACTCCTGTCAGTCTAAAGCTCCACGTAAGGGCACTTGAGAGTGCCTTTTCTTGTATCCGCTTATATTATGATATATCGTTTAAAAATGTGTGGGAGGTGACAAAATGAAAGGAATCAAATACAAACATGCAGATGGCAAATTACTCAGTAATGGCCCAAATGTATATGATCTGCCTGTTGCTCACTTAGAGTATGCTGACGGACAAAAAGCCGTTGAAAGTTGTTGGGATATGACGCTTGGTGAGAGAATCAGAGTGCTATTTCTTGGGAAAGTGTATTTCCAATGCTTTGGAGTTACACACCCACCAATTGTGTTATCCGCATCATCCGCCAAAGATAAAGCATTTGAGCTTAAGGTTTGGAGATTTACAATTCACAATAAGGAACAGTGGGATTTGAGCATGAAGCCGTTGGTATGTGTACATTGGTCATATGATAAGGGTAACGGCAACAAAAGGTTAAAAAGGTTATTTTGTCTGTAGTGGGGTGACACAGATGTATAAACTGAAATTGCGGGCTATGGTATGTGGCATACCTGCTGGGAGCGTGGTTGAAGTAGCTGGATTCTTGACTAAGTATGGTGACAAAGGGGACTTGGTTTTGCACAAGAACAGCGATGACTGTGCCACGATATTTCTGCCAATAGAGCTATTGGGTGCAAAATACGAGGAGTATAATGTCACTGAGTGGTTTGTAAGAAAGCCAAACGGAGATATTCCGATGGTATATACACCCGAGGTAGAACACGTTTGGGACGATGGAATCATAAGAAAGGCTGTGAAAATATGCAGACAAGTGTAATCAATCTCACAAAAATAACCGGAAGATTGGAAGTTGTGGACATACCAGATAGTAGCGGCAATAAGATAGTGTATTTAAACGATATTCCAATCAATGAGTTGATCAAGGATTACAACGGACGGTTGGCCATATTATTTATAGATGGGGGTGCACCGAATGCATATAATACTCAAACAAGCCAAGGGTGATATGAAAGCAAATATACCTATAGAGGTGGCAGGTTACCACTTCCGCAAGACATACGGCTGTGACGTGTTCTCATATCCTAATGGGCGCAAGTTCGGGTTTTATGTGCCAGCAGATAAGATAAACAGCAGACCGGAGTACACGTTGCCCAATGTAGACAAGTATCTGGTGAGGGATACCCACGAGGATATAGTGGAAGTGTTGGCTTGTGAAGCTACTATTGTGAGAAGGGTGGTGAGTGCGTGAGTAGACTAAAAGTGAATGCTCAAGGCAGGGTAGTGTCTGTGTCAATTGAGGCCACTGGTGGTTCGGCAAGCGTGATGAGTGGCCTTGTAACGTGCGATAAGCGCAGTTGTGCGTACTGCATCAAAGAGGTATGCCAAAATGAGTCTAACAGGGAAATAGGTGTAAATGGACGTGGAGATTTTACCTGCGATGGTTACAAGTATAAAGGAGGGTGTTGAATATGTGTGGAGATTTAGGAATATCTGAAAGAGTGCAGAATGAAGCCAAGGCTGTGGCTGAGTTTATGGTGGATGAGTTCTTGTTAGATCATCCATGTACTGTAAGATCAACAGCGATAAAGTTTGGGATGTCTAAATCTAAAGTGCACAGGCTAATACATGAGGTGTTGTTGTTTGTATGCCCTGATTTGTATGACGATGTAGTAGTGTTATTACAGCTTAATGCTCACTATAGGGCAGACAGGATGCATGAAGCAAGACGGAGGGCATGATGATTAATGTGGGTATAACTGAGAGAGGTGACGCTGGACTGGATTTCTCTTGGACTAAAAGACTGATGCGTGCAAACATCATAATATCCAAGAATCTGAATGACCAGCTCATATACTGCCTTATTAAGCACAAGGACAGAGTTATATTCCATATGACTTGTACTGGGTGGGGTAGTTCGTTTATGGAGCCAAACGTGCCAGAGCCATACTTTTCATATCAACAAGTTGAAAAGCTATTAAATGCAGGTTTTCCATTAAAGCAGTTAGTGCTCAGGGTTGATCCAATTATACCAACTGTGGTTGGCAGACTTATTTCTGAGGTAGCCTTGGATTTATTCAGTCTTTTAGCAGGTGATAATAAATTGCGTGTGCGGTATTCCTTCTTGGATATGTACCCGCATGTAAAAGAGAGATTCAGGCAACACAAAATGCCATTGCCATATACCAGCTTTAAGGCACCAGACGATGAAATTCACAATACCTTGGAAATGCTATCAAAATATACAAAATACTATGATTTTGAATCGTGTGCTGAGGACACTATTCATAAGATAGGATGTATATCCCACAAAGATTTGGAAGCACTGGGTATTTCAGATGATTTTAACGAGACAAGAGCACCACAACAAAGGCAAGGCTGTTTGTGTCCTGGAGCTAGTAAGGTGGAGCTGCTGCGTAATACAACGTGCTGCCAACATGGATGTTTATATTGTTATTGGAAGGACAGGTGTTATTGATGAGTTCTATGTCACTAAATATTATAGCGCCAAGGACAGACTTGGAGCTAGGGAAAAGCGTAAAATGCTCTGTATGTGGCAACGATGAGTTTGAGATGGGTTCTATGGATATAGTTTTTGGTGAGGTGACTTTTCTTGACTCAGGAACTAGGGGCACAACAGCTTACAAGTGTGAGCATTGTGGATTCATACTTATGTTTGACGAAAAAATACTTGGTAAAGTGAGGATTTACACATGATTATCAAGGAGATAAACCAGAATTTGTTTGAAGTGGGCGAGGAGTACCACCTGGCTCACTGTATTAGCAGCGATTGTGTTATGGGTGCTGGTATTGCCGTGGAGTTCCAACGCAGGTTTGATTTAAGGCCAGAGTTGCTCAAGTTTAACAGGGTACACCCAAGGGTTATTAAGGTGGGCAGGGTTTTCAACCTAATCACCAAGGCCAAATGTACCGATAAACCCACGTATGGCACAATGCTATCATGTTTGTACCAATTACGTGAAGGGTGTGATATAGCCAACGTGAAACTGCTGGCTATGCCAAGGATAGGGTGTGGATTGGACAAGCTGCTATGGGCCAGGGTAAGAGGGTTGATTCAAGACGTGTTCCAAGATTCCATGATTGAGATAGTGGTATGCTACCTGTAGAATGTCCATATAAACTGAATATAGAGTGAGGATTTGACACAAGGCTTTATTTATCATAAAGCCTTATTTCATTTGTAAAGGGGAGTAAACCATGCTATTTTGTGTAAACTGCCAGAGTATAAACGTACACAGCATAGAGTTCAGAACGGATGGACCAGCACGTACCAATGTATTAATGCCAGTTAATGAGGGTGTTGAAGTAATAACTGACGATGACCTGAGCAAGTATGTGAGTGGGTACTATTGCCACGAGTGTAGACAATTTTGTTCGGTAAGAGTACTAAATATTCCAACCAAACTGAAGAAAGAGGTAAGTGGTTTATGATGAAGTTGCATTTAGATGGTAGAGTGCTAGTTGGTAACAAGCTTAAGGTGATAAAAAAGACTGTAAAATGCCCCATTTGTGGTCATAATGAGTTTGAAAGGGTCATACTGAACACAGTTCCAATTGATAGCATAAAAACTGAAGTAATGGTAGAAGGTGTGTCTGAGGACTTTGATAAAAACACTAGATACAAACTAGAGTGTTATGAATGCGTGGGATGTTCTTATGTGCTAATATTTGATGTAATTTGTCATGGTTCTTTAAGTGAGGAGGAGTGTACATGACCTTAGAAAGCATACAAGAAAAGGTACCAAAAGCCAAGTATCCACCCAAGGAAGGGTGTAAACGTTGCAAGGGCACAGGATTCATAAAGTTAAAACCGGAGTTGCAACAGAAGCTTGGGAAGACAGAAGTGACATGTATATGCTTGTTTGTTGACCACGAGTACAGTGATGAGTTAGGAAACATGCTTGGAGAATTCGCCACGCAGGAACTGAAAAAACTGCACAACGGAGAGTACGATGCATCCATCAAATTAGTATCCCAAGTCATAGGTAAGTTGGTGGGGAGAAAGCTGCCGGAGGTGCCAAATGTTAAATAGACTGATGAACCTATACGACAAGAAAGACCACATAGACAACGAGATAGAGCAAGCCAAGAAAATACCAGGGTTTAAGGCTTCGCTATTATGCATGGCTATATGGCAAGATACATATACTGACACCGTAAATGAGATAAAACAAATAGAACACAACATGGAAGGGATGGGTGTATAATGCTGATTATAACTGAGTATGACTTGGACAATATCCTGAAACGGAGTGCCGGAGGGAGCGAAGCTGTCAAGAACTGCACTAGATTCAGAATAGAATTCAACAACAAGGGTGAATTGTTGCTAATACCACCAGAAGATGTAAGAGAGCAAATAATACACAAGTGTAACAACGTAGAGGAGCCAGACACAGAAGCAGAAGTGCTACGTGTCCATGATTTCAAGCCGCATACAGGCATATACGGCAGGTTAAGACCACACCACACGTCATTCTCCAAGAAACACACGTATATGGGGAGGGAAGACATAAATGAATGATAAAAACAAAGGTAAGATGGTGCTGGCAACTTTAATAGGGTTGGCTGAATCATTTGGAATAGATACCCAAAAGCTGTTTGACGATGTTATGTCAGATAATGTATCTGGTGACCCAGGCAAGTATAACCGGAATTTGAGGCAGCAATTGGATCCAAACGATACCATGCTGGGTGAGATATTTGAAAAGGCAACTGGAAAACTGGCCAAGGATTACAATATCCAGCTGGTAAAGGTGGACGAGAGCTGGCCGCAGGATATATCCGTACAACACGAATTTGTTTACACAGGTACATACCCACCACCTATGGACGATTTGGTGTATATGGGGTTGCCTGTTAAGGTGGATGAAAAGATACCAGGCAGTGTAATAGAAGTGCGGGATGGCCTAAAATTGGTGGCTAGGATAGTATATGTGGGGGTGAATAAAAGTGAGGGAACTGGGGATTGTCGGAGTGGGGAACATACGGATATTAAAAGGCAGAGCCATGGGACTTAGCACTCGAGATATGTCATGCCCTGTATTAGTAGACACAATTGAAGCACTATGTTCAAGAGTAGGTGAGAACGGCCAACCTGTTAAAGTGGTCATAATAGACAGTATACCGGATGACTTTCATTCACGCACTGCTGCCATGTTAAAAGCCACCAAATTAGAGCCATTACCACAGGAGAGTACAAGCCCAAAAGATGGGTTTAATCAATTTATAAGGAATAAGTACAAGAAAAAAAGGCGGTGATGCTGTGGAAGTGGGTAAAGTTGGAATGTTCATTGCTACTCTGAAAACAGCACTGAATGACTGGATTGACGCCAAGAAAATTAAAGAATATTTGGAAGGTGGTGATATAGGCATAGATCAACTGGATATGGTTCCCACAGAGGAACGAGTGGTGTATGTGGAGGTGACTGACCAACTGGACATGAAAATGTTACAAAGCCTATACAGGAGGATATTCACACCGGAGCAGTTAATGGCGGTGTTTTTTGTTAGAGAAAATAGAAAGAGAGGATGATGATAATGAAACAGAAAGGACAGTATTTGCTGTTTCTAAAGACTGAAAAAGAGGAATTCAAGGAATGGCTATTTAAGCAGGTAATAACAAGAGATATATTCAGAATACAACAGCACCATGAGTATTCTCCTGATTACGAGTGGTTTAATGAACACAAGGGTGACCACTTTGCTTTGTTGGAAAACAACAGAAGATACCACATAGACACAAGGGGATTCATAGACATAGCTCAAAACCTGACTACATTTCCAGATGGTGCCATAGCTGTGTGTAGACCTCTCAATGTTATGCCAGCAGGAATCACTGGGGCTAATAGAGGCGCATTGTGTATTGAGAACGTAGGCAATTTTGATAGCGGTGGGGACATAATGACAAGCGATCAGGAAGATACTATTATATGGATAACTGCATTAGTATGCACAAGATTTAAGTGCTCACCAAATGAAAATACAGTCATATACCATCACTGGTATGATCCTAAAACCTGCCCTGGGACAAACTTCTTTGGTGGCAACACCATGAGGACAGCCCAGACAAACTTCTATCCACTAGTGATTGATGAAATGACTGTAAACATGAAGGGTATGAACCTTGAGCAAGCAGTGGCATATTTGAAGAAAAGTGGGGGTTTGTCCAGTGATAATCTTTGGCTAACTATGGGTAAACGCTACAAGTGGCTGGGTGAGATGCTTGTAGACTGGGCTAACTTACACAAGAGTGGTCAGAAAATCCCATACCTGGATGCTTTGCTGGGTAAATTTGCTGTTATGGCTAAAGACTTGTCAAAATAGGGGGTGTGAAAAAGTGGGTTGGAAATTACACTTTATTGAAGACCTTGACAAATATAGGTCAGAAGGCAAACAAATACGACCAGGTGATTGCTGGCTTGCGCCTTGGTTGATAGACTGCCCAGATAGTTGGTTTGCCACATCTTTGTCTCCAGAGTACAAGAGAGACTGGGCTAACAAAAGAGCACCGTTGATCATCCGATTACCTTGTGGTTCAGATTGGCAACCTGATGCTAAGTTTGGTGATGGACACGGTGGTTTAAAGGAAAATGGTTGGATGGTTACTGGAGAAGTGCCTAATATTACAGCTATGCCAAGTATCAATGCAGATAGCCACGTCAAGGCATGGGGATATCATGGGTGGCTTAAGAACGGAGAGCTGTCAGATGATATCGAGGGCAGGACATACGAGTGGGTGATGCCTCCACTGGAATCTGAGGTGCTACAATTCATAGATGATTTTCACCAAGGTAATACTGTAGTGATTGATGAATACACCTTCTTGATTGATGAAGTTACAGAACATGCAGATATAATCAAGAATGACAATGTGTTATGGAGCAGCACAACTGGTATGGGCAGATGGCACTACCCAGCGGCAACAATAGAAGACAGAAAGGTTATACATAATATTCTAAAGGGGTGATTTTATGCCAAGATTCAGTAACGGCAAAAAGGTTGGCAGTTCATTGCAAATAGGCAAAAAACTGTTCAAGACATCTACCCCAGAATCATATAGAATAGGCTTATTGATGGACGATTACCAAGTTTGTGGGTATGCTAGGTCATCCACGCCTGGTAAAATGTGGGTTATAGGGAGAAAGGTGAGAGACTTGGGAACCACGCCCAGGTGTGAGAGGTGTGTATACTTCTCAGAAAACACCCCATCCGGCAGGACTGGATACTGTGCTAAAAGTGAGCCTTTGGAAACTAAGCTTGTTTGTGACTCCTGTGAGAAGTATATTCGCAGGGGTATACGGAGTCATCAAAGGGGTAAACAAACGGAATTTAATGGAAAAATGATTGGAAGGTATCGCAAGTAAAAGTTCTAATCTAGGGGGACAAAATTATGGATATAGATTAAGGGGGAATTGCTATGAGACTATTGTTTTGGCTAACTGGACACCGCTATTGCAAGTCTACACTTTCAAAGGACAGGTTTCACATCGGGCAGCGTGTTACAGGTAGAAACGGAGATATGTATGAAGTGACTGCTATACTCAAAGTGCCAAGGTTACTGTGTAAACTGTTTGTAAATGCTGACGAGGTTTGGGAAGTTTGGGGCAAACTAGTATGTAGAAAGCGGTTAAAAGGGAGGCATGCATGAGAGACTACATGAAGGGGTGGGAGATAAACCCAGACAAGACGGTCACACGTGGCATAGGCAGGATGCTAAAGCTAAATGGCGGATACTGCCCATGTGAACCTGTAGAGAACCACAACGCAGGCACAAAGTGTAACTGTGTAACCTTCAAGAAGGGCGGTGGCTGTCACTGTCAGCTATTCGTTAAAACAACATAACTACTTAAAGCACATATATCAGTGCTAAAGGGCGGTCAACCATCGGGTTGCTGCCCTGTTTGTATTTTTGGGGAGGATTAAGAATCTATGGCAAAGGATAGAGAGTGTGTAACATCTAATGGTAAAGCCTCATTTTACGCAAGCATCTACGATGACCTGCGGAATGCGGCCATGAACTGTGGATGGGCACTGGGATTACATGGTAGTTTGCAAAGCGATATGGATATCATGGCCATGCCCTGGACGGAAAATGCAAAGCCAGTAGAGGACATGATACAAGCATTATCTGATTGTTTCACTGGTAACCCATGGAAAGACCACCATGTGATACCATGCTATGATAAACCAAATAATCGTGTTGTTTACACAATGAGTATTTGGGCTGACTGGTATTTAGATATAAATGTTATTAAAACATGGTAATTTACAACGAAGTAACAAGATGAAGATTAGGCAAGGAGGATAACACAATGCCAACTGGAATGAATCCAAAGCTTGAAGCACTTATAAGATGGCAAAAAAGGCCACAAATAGACAGGATGCTGGACATGGGTGAATCACCGGATAAGGTTGCCAATTGGACAAACGCCAATGGATTTAAGATATCGTCACCCACGATGTATTCTTACAGGGATAAGCGCAGTGAGGCAATTTTGCGGGGTATAACGCTGGATGTATTGTTGAAAGAACAGTGGGCCAATGTGAAGATGTTTACTGGTGGCTCTAAGAATAAGGGCTTGTATAATGTCAAGGGAAAAATGAAAAATGATATAGAATTGCTGGATGAGGTAATACAAAAGGGTATGGACTGGATGAATGAGAATACTGATTCATACCTTACTGTAAACTATGCCATTAGAGCAATTGAATTAAAACAGAGAATTACAGACGGAAAGCTCAGTGGCATGACATTTGCTGGATTGGAAGAATATAAGAGGATTACAGAGGGTAGGATGCAGGCTATGCTGGAAGTAGTCATGGGGTATATTCCAGATGACATAAAGGGTCAAGTGGCCAAGGAAATGTTTGATGCAGAGCGTGCTTTCATGGAAGATAATGACCTGCTGGATGAATTTGATTCAGACGAAGCTGTATTTGATCAAGCCAATGAGTCAAATGAGGAGTGTGAATGATATGGCAAAGATGTATGAATCTCTGGCCACTAAGTTTATAAAAAGCAATCCATTCACCACGGTGGAGGAGGTTGCCACTACCAGAAAAAACCACAGGGATTTGGTTAAGTCAGCCTTGGATAAAGTGAAAAGGAGTGTGGACGGTGGGGATATCAAGCTTACAGTAGGTGACATAGACAAGCTTATGCGGTTGGATTTACTGCTCATGGGTGAGCCTGATAGTAATTCACAGGTAACTCCAGGTATAGACGGAATTGAACAACAACGGCTTATAGTGAGCTGCTTGGAAGAGTTATCACCGGATGAGAGTGACTTCTTGTGTAAGATTGTTGCAAAGATGGTGAATCAACGTAACGTACTGGAGAGCCAAAAGCAGCCACCCAAGTTAGCTTCTGCCAAGACAGTATCAGTTAA
>Ga0209416_1001968_pt1 | contig 12368 bp, 13 predicted proteins | sample RifGroF1_FD_184001 | JGI IMG/M metagenome (GOLD analysis project Ga0209416, IMG submission 184001) | Groundwater microbial communities from Rifle, Colorado, USA - Groundwater F1 (SPAdes) (version 2) | ecosystem: Environmental > Aquatic > Deep subsurface > Groundwater | place: Rifle, Colorado...
TTGTATTATTTTACCATATTTTAAATATTGCGAAATTTTAAAGCTATTTCAAGAGATAATTTTGATTAGGTATAAGTTTAGGTTGGGATGGTTTTAGAGTGGATTTGGAGTGGAATTTGTGAGGAAATGTGTTTTTGTGTTGATTGAATTTTATACTTCTATAGAAATAAGGCATCTATATTTATGAGGTGTCTTTTTTGTGTGGAAGTATACACAGATAAGTAGATAGGTAGACGTACTGACAAGGTGTTTTCCTTAACACTTTCTACTTATTGATTTTTTATTAAGGATTAGTAAGTAAAATAAAAATAATATTAAAGGAGATGTTAGTAAATGAATATTGAAAAATTAAAGAAATACCTAGAAATAAACAATGTAATATCTAATTACAGAAAAGTATGCGAACAATTAGATGAAAAAGTTTTAACAGGTAATGCTAAAATATCACAATTAAAAGAATTAGAAAGATATTTTTGTTTCAATAAACAAGGCAATAAATTTGTATTCACAGAAGTTTATTCAGAACCAAAAGATAAAGTAGATGGAAGAAAGAATACAAAAGGTAATAATAATATTTATGGTAAGTATATTGAACAATTAGTTTTAGATTTATTGGTGCAAAAATACCAAAATACACAAGAAAGAAAAATATATTTAAGTAGAGATAAAATGTTACGTTCTTTAGATATGGTTAATGATAATTATACTTTTGGTAAATTTAATAGAATTGTATTATCAGATTATTTAGATATTAGCAATGATAATGTTAAAGAATTTTATATGTTAAACAATAAAAATTTATACGATACAATTGAAAGAGCATTTGCATCTTTGTCTAATAAATGTTTGGTAAGTTGGAAATTAGTAACTACTGTTGCATGTGGATTTACTGAATTTTGTCAAAAAATTATTATTGATAATGAAGAAATGGACATACTTGATTTGATTACAGATAAAAAAGAAAGAGAAGAATTATTTAAAGAAACTCATACTACTGCAACAGATGAACAACTTGATAAAATATTATATGCGGAAAATAGAATTCTTGAAGAAATGGGATTAGAAAGTAAAAGAGATGCATTTTTATTTGATAAGTATACTGAATTTAACAATAAAGTATGTGAATTATTAAATAAAACTACTAATATTAAATATTATTATAAAAGTTATGATATTATTTTTCATGAAAAAGTAGTACAAGAATTAGAGAAAATAAGTCAATGGATATTGGAACAAGAAGAAAGACAAAATATCAAAGTTACATTAAATGGAATTATATCTAATAATATTATTACTAATGCAGAAGAAAGACATAATAAAGCAATTGAAGAAAAATCCAAAATACTAGGGAAACTTAATGTTAGTGATTATAAACATATTAATATAGAAAGACGTTCTAAAGATAATTATATTGAAGATAATAAAAATATAGTAAATACTGTAATTAACAATAAGGTAATAAATATAACTAGCAAGATGATTAAAGTACATAAAAATAAAAATGATAAATCAAATGAAGAAATTAATGATTTAATAGATTCTTTGTAAAATGTAAAATTTTATAAAAGTTGTCCATTTGTAGTACAACAAATAATAACTATGGTATATTGGTGTATTAGACTTGGACAACTTTTTATTTGTTTAATATATTAATATTCTTCTTATAAGAATATACCATCTCAACTATTCATACAAAAGATCGTGTTTATTTACGTGTTTAAACACGTAAATAAAACATATTTTTATTGTTTTTTATTTTAATGTGTGACAAATAATAAATATAAATTAACCCTACTCATTTTTATTATTTGAGTAGGGTTAATCTTCTCACTATTAACTTTTAACTTTTTCATCTGGAACAATATATCCAACAACATGCTTAGTAACCGCACGAATCGTACTACTGCTATTAATAACCATTGGAATATCATTTTTTATTCTAAAACATTCTGACCACCAAGAGTTGTCCTTAGAGAAAATATATCCCTTAAATTCATCCACTTGTACAGGTTCTTTTAATTTTGCTAATTTTTCTTGCCAATCTTCTAATCCATATAATTTTCTAGCAAGTGCAAAATACGCATTAAATGTTATTTGTTGTATAGTTAAATCTTTATTTCTCATTTCTTGACGATTTGTGATATTGCCCATGTACTCAGATAAGAGATTTATTAATTCATCCCAAAATAAAATTAAATATTCCGCAACTTTATCTGCTTCATTTCTAGTTAATAATAAATTACTAAAATTGTTTTTAACACCATCATAAATAACCGCAAAGGTGGTAATATCATTATTTGTTTTTGCTCTTATTGAACCAGAACCAATTTTAATTTTACCATTTAATTCTGATTCATTTATTAATTTTCTTGCCACTGTATTTGATAAATCATAAACATCTAAAAAGTTAACAATATTTTTCCCAATTTTTGTTTGCTTTCCGTTGTATTCATTAAAAAGAGCTGAAGAATCTATATCATTTAGCACATCTACACTAACTATCATTTCATATTGGAAAGGATTTACAATTAAGTGTTTATCTTTTTCTTTAAGTTTTTCCCATCTATTTAAAATAAACAAACCAGAAGTTAGACGATGGCATCCATCAATTAGTTCCATTTTATTTTTACAACTAAGAATTCCTGAAATTTCATCAAAATGGAGAATAGGATTTTCTTCTTTTCTAATATTTAAAGTAATTAAATTACCAAAAAATTTATTAGACAAGATACATGTAGTAATTTCCTTAATTTTAGATTTAATAATAAATGGTTCTGTACTTCCATCCTTATTTTTACGAATTCCCCTCTGTTTTAAAGGATTATAATAAATTTGACCATCACGATACATAGAACTTAAAGTACCAAGTGAAACATTGCCTGTATATCTAACTATTTCACCATTTTTATATAACGGACGTAGAGGAAGTTCCCATTCTACATTATCATCTACCAAATCCATTCCAATTTCCTTCTCAGCAACACTCATTTTATAAATCACTCCCTGCTCATCAATTTAATAAAATCATTAATTTAATCATCTTATTCTAATTATATCATATTTGTTAATTTTTATACATACTAAATTAACAAAATTTTAGATTTTTAATTTTAAAGAATAAAATAATTTTACATAGTCTATCTATAAAGTATTATTACTTGACACGTTATTTTTTAATTTCACTATTAATATTAAAAGTAAAAGTTGGATAGTGGTAACTTCCACCCAAAGAGTCGTTACTACTATCCAACTTTTTAGATGAAATATTAACTATAATATTGTAATTATATTTATCATAAACTATTAATTTGTTAACAAATATACTTACCACTTTCCTTTTTTCTTCAAAATTAAAATCATCAATATTATCAAAATTTTTATGATGATTTAATAAATTATCTATATCTTCCATTCTCATATTTTTAGTTTGTATTTCATTATTAATTTCAGTGAATCTTTCTAATAATGATTTACTTTGATTCTTTAATTCTAATTCTAATTTATCATATTTATCCTCAATAATTTTACCCTTCATAAATAATAAATCTAAACGATCTTTTTCAGATTCTATTTCTTTAATTTTCTTATCCAAAATACTCTTTTCGCTAATTAATTCATCTATGTTATCTTTACTAATAATTAATTTTTTAAATGTTTCTGGATTTTTAATCCATTCTTTTATTTCATCCCATATAATATTTTCTAAATATAAAGCATTAATATTTGGTAATTTACATTTCTCTTTTCCAGTAATACCAGGACTTTTAGCAGTACATACATAATATTTATGATAACCTTCACCGTTTTTCTTTTTAACTCTATTGCCGTGAAGGGTACTACCACAATCACATCTTAACATTCCACTCAATAAGTAATTTTCTATTGATATTCCTGGTTTTAAATTTCTTCTTTTTATTAATTTTTCTTGCAATTTATCCCATATTTCAATGTCAATAATTTTAGGTATCACTATTGGTATCCAATCTTCTTTTGGTTTCATTATTCTTTTAATTTTTTCTTCTTCTTTTCTATATTTATTAAACTTTGTACCTTGAGTATCTACAGTTTGAATAAATAATGTTCCTGTATATGAATAATTGTTTAATATTCTTTTAACTGATGCTTTATGCCATAAACCTTCTTCTTTTATATAAGCTACACCATATTCTTTTTTATCTACTTTTTTACCTCTTGGTGGTAATATTGCCATTTCATTTAATCTATTCGCAATTCTTGCCATACCTATTGAATCATCTTCAAATATCCATTTAACCATAAGTTTAATAATTTTTGCCTCTTCTTCATTTACTATAAGAACATCATTAATAGGATCATAATCATATCCATACATACCAGGATTATGAGTAAGTAATTTTTTCTTAGCTTTACCTAATTTACCCATCATCGATCTGGACTTAATCTTCTCCTTCTCAAACTCGGCTAATACTGCACGTATTTGAAAGAACATTCTACCTTCTGGTGTTTTACTATAGTTAGAATTAATAAATATAATTTCTACTCCATTTTTTTCAATAATGTCAATTGCTACAAGAGCAGTTGTAAGACTTCTTGATAATCTATCTGGATCATATAGAATTACATAATCAACATCTTCATTTTGAATTTGTTCTATAAGTTTTGATAATCCTTCCCTATTTAAAAATTCACCCGTTTCTGAATCCATATATATAGAAATTTCTGCATCTCTAGCACCTAATTCATATGCTTTTTGTTTGCATATTGATACTTGTTCATTTAAACTATATCCATGTTCTAATTGACCACTTGTACTTACTCTAGCGTACACAATTATGTTCATTTTCACCGTTCCCTTTACCCAATTTGGTAAACAAAAAAAATAACCAATGTAGTTATTCTACATTGGTATTATCATTTCCTTTTAATTTATTATTATTAATTTGACTATATTTATTAAGTAATGAAATTATATATTCTACGCCTTTATTATAATTTTGAATACCTTCTTCTGTATCTAGAGTTTCAATTGTTAAATTACACTCTTTACCTTTAAAATTAATTATTTTATTAATTACCATAAAAACCTCACCTCATAAAACTATATTAATCAACTAACTAATTTTTGCTTGGTAATTATTGTTAATTTTTCATTAATAACATTTCTCACAATACTTCTATTATATTTATAATAATATAATGATCGTTTTTTAAATTTATTATTAAATTCTATTTGTTTTTCTTCATCTAAACCATCATAGTAATCAATTACTTCTTTAATATGTGGACGATTTAAATAAAGACCTTTATCTTTATTTCCAAATCTTTTATTATTAAGTGGATTCATCATATAAAATTTAATTCCAAATAAGAACATTTGATGATAAATTGCTGTTAGATGCCTTATATATCTATCTTCTACACAACCATTAGTAATAAGTGAATGACAACTATTACAAATACGTAACATATTAACTGCATCATCACTTCCACCTTCTGAAGCAGGAATACAATGATGATCTTCAAATTCTGTTTTTTGATTTAAGCATATAGGACAATAATTATTCTCAAGATATGTAATTTTCTTTGTTTGGATTTTAGTGCCTAAATTTAAATATAAACTTTTAGGTCTAGAATGTTTCTCCTAAGTGTTTTTTACCCAATCTTTTTCTTCATCACTTAATACTAATTGTGGGTCATGGATACCATCAAAAATATAGAATTTCTTATCAATAATTAAATCATCGTTGCTCCATATAATACCTATGTCGTTTTCTATATTGTAATTAAACCACCAATCTTCATTGCATTCATTTGTAAATGTTTCTAAATATGTATCGTTCAAATTTATCTCCTTTTTATTATTTATGTAATTTATATTTAAGCATTTTTATTTTGTTCTCCTATGTATTTATATTATTAATCTCATTAATCTTATCATCAATTAATTTTTTCCAAGTTTCTTTTTTGTCATCTGTATAATAAGGAATTTCTAAATAATGATAATTATTAATTTTTGATTTGGCAAACATACGTTTATATCTATCTTTAACTTTTTGATAGTGTAGTTCTTGCTCTGGTGTAGTATTATTATGTTTTGCTGTCAAATTAGTCCAATTAGTAATTGTGTAATGTTGTATTCCATGAACTTCAATTATTAGTTTTAATTCTTTTATTTCATTATCATATGGCATTTGACATTTTGTTTTTGGATTAATACATTTTAATGTACAATTTCTTTCATGCAATATTGAATATATATTTAACGATTCTAAATATAATCTAACTTTTTTTTGTAATATTGATTCTTTTCTTTCACATTTTGTACATCTAAAATTAGAAATGCCAATTGTTATATTATATATATTTTTTAACTCACTTTCATGCAAACCTTTTGAACATTTAAAATAATAACTTATACTCATTCTATATGTAATTTCATTAGGTTTTTTGTCATTTAAATCATAATCCCAAAGATTAAGAATATCTTGTCTATTATTTTCTATGCACCATTCTTCAAATGTTTTACTTTTATTAAATTTAGATAATTTTGTCGCACATTTTTGACAATAATATTTTCCATATTTATCTATAATTTTATTATAATCTTTAAATATTGTAGGTTTTAATCTTCTATCACAACAATCGCATTTTATATCAATTTTAATTTTACTATTTTTTGGTATATCTTCAATTTTAACTAAAATTTTTGTTTCTTTTGGGATTACTATTTTCCCGTTTTTATTTTTAACTTTTGGTATATTATATTTTAAATTTTCATAATGTTTTGTATTTGATGAATGTAGTGTTATTAAAATGTGTTTAAAAATCAATCCCAATCCCTTATATCCTCCTCGTCAGGAGGCGTAGCTACACCATAAACTTGCAAGTTCTCCTATTGTTTTATTTTATTATTTTATTAACTGTTCCCATCACACTAACTCTACAAAAATCTATTTTTAATTACACTCCAATTTAATACCCAATCCTTATCCCAATCCATATTCCACTCATATCTCTTACCAAACAACACTTTATTTTCTGCATTGCTGGAATAAAGGTTACTACTGACATCATCCAAAAATATATTCCCTTCTCCTGACATATTCACAATATCTTTCTGCATCTTACACCCATCATTACATATCAACACATAATCCTTAATAAAACTCAATTTTTCTCCTAAAAATAATGCTTTCCTAGCAATATTAATAGGTGTTCCGATACTCGCCACAATCAATTGATATTTCTTACTCAACTTCTCTAATACTTCATATGTATTATCATTAATAAATTCTAAATCTCTAAAGAATAATTCATGTTGAAATATTTCCAATGGATCGTATACTAATGGGCATTGATCCTTCATATTATATTGTTGTATTTTTGTATAATCTGCTTTTACAAAACTTGGATAATATTTGTATATGGTGTTGTATACCTTGCAATATTGCTTAGTGCTATTAACTATGGTATTATCAAAATCTGCAAAAAACTTAGGTTTGCTCATACATTTCCTCCTTTAAATATTCACCTAATTCTGTTTCTATTTCCTTAATTAATTCTTCATAACTTGAATTATTAAATAATTTAATATCACACATATTTATACATTTTTTTGCTTGAATTTCTGTATCGTGATTGAAGGTATTTGGATTAATCATATAATCAACTCGTTTTTGTAATCTTTCTAATCTAATATGCTCTTCTGCGATAACTGCAATAGGTAAATACCTCTTCTTAATGAAATAATCATATTCATTTAATTGTCTAGCATCATCTATTACAATTTTATCTATCCCTAAACTTCTTTCAATTAAATAATCGCACCAAATATTTTCATGAAAAATTAATCTCATTGTTTGACCATAATTTTGTAAATGTTCTCTATCATGCATTTTATATAATTTACATTCACTATGTATTTTTTCTCCTAGTGATAATTTTGTATATCCATAATTATCACATAAATATTTTGCTACTGTTGATTTTCCACTACCCATTTGACCGAAAAGTATTATGTTTTGCATGTATTAAATTTTACTCCTTTCTATTATATATTTTATTTTAATTTATTATATTTATATTCCTATCACTATCTAAACAGCAATAGGAATACCTTTAATTTGTTCTCCATGTTTATAATTTTCTAATACAAAATCATCCACAGTAAAATCATAGAAATTCTTAACATCTTTATTAATAATTAATTTAGGTGCATCATAACTTTTCCTACTAATTAATTCTTCAACTAAACTCACATGCCTATTATAAATATGAGCATCTGCAATGACATGTACCAATTCTCCTACTTCTAAATTACTTACTTGTGCGAACATATGGATCAGACATGCATATTGGCATACGTTCCAGTTATTTGCTGTTAAAATATCATTAGACCTTTGATTTAATATCCCATTTAATTTATTACCTACAACATTAAATGTCATACTCCAACAACAAGGATATAAATTCATTGCATGTAAATCTTCATGGTTATAAATATTAGTAATAATTCTTCTGCTATATGGATTATGTTTTAAATCATATAAAACTCTATCTACTTGGTCAAAATATCCTTCTTTATATTTATGTTTCTTTTGAAATTGATAACCGTAGGCATGACCTATCGAACCATCTTCATCTATCCATTGATTCCATATGTTTGAATTCAAATCCTTAATATTATTACTTTTCTTTTGAAATATCCATAATATTTCATCAATACATGCTTTTAAATTTGTTGGTCTTAGTGTAAGAATAGGAAATTCTTCTTGTAAATTATACCTATTAACTACTCCAAACTTTTTAATTGTATGTGCAGATTTTCCATCTTCCCATTTTGCTCTTATAATTTGTCCTTCTGAAGATGTTCCATTTTCGATAATGTCTTTACACATTGAGATAAATATATCGTCTGCTTTGCTCATATGTAGTTTGTTTCTCCTTTTCTATCTTATTATTATATTCATATTCTAAAACTCAATCTCATCAACACTCTCAAAATAATAATCTCTCCAATTGTCCTTCGGTAATCCACAAAACAACATCAGGTTCAATGGATATTCACCTGAATCAGTGCATTTCCTAAAATCATCTCTAAACAAATATATCTTCTTACCTAAAGCAATTGCAATACCTAATTCAATCATAACACCTTCGTCTGGTGGAGTGCCATTTACAATAGCAAAAATAATATCACAATTTTCTACATCTGATTTATCTTTTTGTCCTACTTCAAATGCCCAATTTTTATTTGCAAAATCTACTTGATTATTTCTTCTAAATGGCTCATATACCTCATATCCCAATGATTCAATTTTAGATATAATCTCAGGTAATAATTTCTCGTTTTGTTGTTTGGAGAAACCGTATGGATTTGCTAGATAGACTATTTCTTTTTGTTTTCTATTTTTATTATTACAACCAATACATTCAGATGGATTTATGTATTGTTCATAATAACCACAATACCAATCTACAATACCATTATCCATTCCTCTTTCATTTTCGTTAGTTGATAAGTGTTTACATATGTTTGAGTTTGACATAGGTTTATTATTACTCCTTTCTTACTAATTATTTTTTATTTACCTTAACACAAAAACTTTCCAATTAAAAATGCTATAGCACCTACTATTGTTCCTACAATTACACATAACATTAATAAAGGTGTTACAAAATCATATGCACCATTATGTTTAGTTCCAATATAATACGCATAACCAAATCCTATACAAATAAATATAATTAAGAATCCATACCAAGGAATATATAGATTTATAGAAAACACCTCCTTTCTTAATATAATTATTTTTGTATTTTATTATACAAACATAAAACCTTTATTAAATTTATAAGGTGTTAATAACTCAATTCTAGGTACTTTTTTAATTTCTTTTAAACATACATATTTCCCTTTATTTTGAGTTCCTTTTACTGTATATATTTTCCCATTATATTTTATTAAATCATTTGGTTGATAAAAATATCTTTGTTTCCTTATACTTCTAATACCTTTTCTAACTTTTTTACCTCTATATATTCTTAAATTTTCACTATTTTTGTTTTTATTTCTTGTACGTCTACCACAATTTAAATCATTAGCCATAACCGTACTACCTGTTCTCATATCTATATATTTTGCATCTTTAAATGTTTCCAATGATCTATTATTTCTTTTTATTTGCTTAACTAAAAATGGCTTAATTCTTGTTTGATTAATTCCTTTTGCTATACAAAATGCATCATTACAATGTGATTTTTCAATTCCATTAATAATTCTATGATTTTTAGTAATATAACCATATGTATGTTCTACATTATTATATTTTTCTTTTAATTGATTGACTAATTTCCATCTAACAATATTCATAAATGTTGCATCTTTAAATCCTCTTATTTTTGGTTTATTTGATTGCCATTCATATAAAAATTTACCTTTTTTATGGTTAGGTGTTGTATGACATTTTGTACATAGTGTAATTAAGTTACTAGGAGTATCAGTACCTCCATTACTTTTATATTTAATATGATGTATTTCTAGTATTGTACTTTCATCTTTATTTTTGCAATTTGGATTTTGACATTTATGATTATCTCTATGAATAATATATTCACGTAAATTCCAAAATCCCATTTGTTCTCCTTGTTGGTATTCTACATTTTTTATATCAGGATTTTTTATTTTTTGAATATCAAAATTAGCAATTTCTATTATTGTTTTAGTAATTGGCAATATTTTATTTAATTTATCTATAAATCTAATATGAGAATCTAATTTATGTTGAATACTAGGTGCTAACCATTCATTTTTTCTTTTTCTATTGTTAAATCTTGGTTTTCTATATCTTAATCTATTTCTCTTGTTTCTGCGATACATTGCACGTTCTTCATTACGTTCTTTTATATTTTTAAGCAATTCAATTTCACCTGACATTAATTCTTTACCTTTGCAAATTGCACTAAAACCTATATGCAAATAACCTGAATCAATACCTAATGTAATTGGTTGTGTATATTTATTTGTTTCATATAATAATTGAATTGTAAAAGGTTTTATAGTTACAACCTTTGCTTTTCCTTGTTTTAATAATATTCTTGCTTTTGCATTATTTGTAGGCATTAAAGGACTTCCTTCAATATTTAAAACGTAAATCAATAAAAACATCCTTTCAGATAAAAACTCACCATAAGGCGGTAGGTTCACTTTGCCAATGTTATTCTAAGGTTTTATATGTATATGTCACTTCTCCTTACTCTCAGAGATATTTAGACATATACCGTAGAGTTCAAAACGAGTGAAGTATTTTGAAGTACCTATATATTCTTAGATAACGTAGTACAGTTAAGACTTAGGCATAACTATTTATTTATTCATAAATAACGAATAAATTATATAGATAAATGGGTTTATAAACTATCTATATAGAGTTAATAGCAACTCATGCTGATTTAAATACAATACAGACTGACAGTTTATAAACTATCTATATAGAGTTAATAGTGTGTCGCTCTAAATAAATCCATTGCCATGGCACAAGTTTATAAACTATCTATATAGAGTTAATAGTAAATAAAATATATGCGGTAGTAAAGCAGAAAAATGTTTATAAACTATCTATAGAGTTAATAGTTGATTCTCCAATGGTGGATAAGGATCAAGTAGTCAGTTTATAAGCTATCTATATAGAATCGTCGATCTATAATAATGTAAAAACTACTGGAGATTGACGACAAATTAAAGTATACTTACACTATATAAACTTGCAAATTCTCCATTATATTATTTTTTTATCTAATCCTCTACAAATTCATTAAAAACATACTCCATACATTCAAACATATAATCACTTTTTGGAATATTATTTTCTTTAATATAATTCAAAACCATACTATGTCCATTTTTCATAAAATCTTCGTATAATTCTTCTCCTTGTGCCATTAACCAACTAGCAAAATCCATATAAAATCCATCATCTCCACTAGTAATAATTCCACCATTGTCACGATGAAGTTTTTCAAATTCATCATTATTAGTCATTTTAAAAGATAAGTCTGACCAATCATCTCTTAATTTACTTACTTCTTTTTGTGGTAATTTTGATAAGATACTATGTAAATTTTTATATTGTTTTTTACTTTCAGTATATTTATTTCCTTCTTTAGAATCTTTAATTATTTGCCATAGTGTTTTATTCATATTAATTCTCCTTTTAATTTTAATTATTGTACTAATATTTTAATAAATATGGTTTGCTAAAATATATAACAAACCATATTTATTTTATTATTCTATAAACTACTCAACATTACATTTTAAATGTATTTCCTTTATAAATTCTTTGGCTGTATTCTTAAATTTTAATCCAAAAATATCTGTTAAATAATTA
>Ga0209416_1001969_pt1 | contig 12355 bp, 11 predicted proteins | sample RifGroF1_FD_184001 | JGI IMG/M metagenome (GOLD analysis project Ga0209416, IMG submission 184001) | Groundwater microbial communities from Rifle, Colorado, USA - Groundwater F1 (SPAdes) (version 2) | ecosystem: Environmental > Aquatic > Deep subsurface > Groundwater | place: Rifle, Colorado...
AAATTATGGACTTCTCTTTCTGTTGCAGCTCTCGTATTCGTAAAAATCAAAGTTGTTTTATGTTCTTGAATTAATTCGTGAAGCATTCTGTAAGTAGTTTTATCTAATCTGTCTTGCGTTACATTAACTAAATCGTCGACAGGACATAAAACTTTCAGATCTAATTTTTTATCGAACTGCGCATTTACGATTATGCAGTCACGCTCTTTGCCGTCGTTATTTATTCCAACCAAATATTTTGCAACGTCGTCAAGAGGAGCAACTGTTGCAGATAAACCAATTCGCGTAAATACGCCGGCTAAATTCTGTAATCTTTCAATTGAAAGCGCTAGATGTGTTCCTCTTTTATTTGATGCTAATGCGTGAATTTCATCAATAATAGTCCATTTAACATCTTTCAAAAGTGCTCTGAATTTCGGAGCAACCAACATAAGTGCAAGACTTTCCGGAGTGGTAACCATAATATGAGGTGCTTTTGTAAGCATCTTTGTTCTTTCATAAGCGGTTGTATCACCTGTTCTTAGAGCGACTCTTATGCCAAAATTTTGTTCTGCTAATTCTGCCATTTCTTTTAGCGGCTCAAGGAGATTTTTTTCTACATCATTTGCTAAAGCTTTTAGCGGAGAAATATAAATGCAATAAACTTTATCTTCCAGTTCACCTTTTTCAGAGAGGTTTATGAGCTCGTTTAGAATAGATAAAAAAGCAGTAAGAGTTTTACCGCTGCCAGTAGGAGCAGAAACTAAAATATTATTTCTGTTATGAATCTCTTTTACTGCAAATGTCTGCGGCGGCGAGAAATTCTTGAATTTCTTTTTGAACCAATCTCGAGTAACGGGATTAAGTAAGTCGTATATTTCTTCATCTGTATCTGGTTTCGTCTTGTAGTTTATCATTTGAATGCGAGGCAGACGTTTAGGCGCTGGACACTTTTAAGGCTTCGCTATAGAACTCTGTTATAGTATTACTTATGGAACTCAAAGAAAATCTTATGAGATTTTCAATATCTTTCCTATCGGCTCAAGAACATCTACTAATGCATCTGCTACACCAGATTTCAAATCTGCTGGATGCAACTTTCCAGATATGTATGCCTGTTCAAGTTCGTCATAATTTGAGAACTGCAAATTTCCACCGAATTTATCTGGACGTACGATTTTGAAAAAGCCAGTTAGATTTGGAAATACAATTAATTGCGCTATTTGCATTACTGGATTATCTTTTATAATTTTTATAGGACAATGTGCACCTTTGATAGCATTTCTTATTTCTGCAGGAGAATCTATAACCGAAATCATTGAGCCTTGGACAGATGAGCTCATTTTTCCAGCACCTTTAAGACTTGAAATTAAAGGAGTATGAATTGCAACAATAGGTTTGTAATTTATTAACGAAAGTGTTTCTCTGGCGAGCATCTGGACTTTTCTTTGCTCCATTCCACCCAAACCAACATCTACTTTGAGAGCTTTCATATCGGCTGTTTGCATTACTGGATAAATCATCTGTGAAATTGTTGCGTTATCTATGTCTCTTGCTATTTCAGTCATACTTCTTAATCCTCGTTTTAACGTAGTCTGTAATGAGATATCTAAAACGTCATTCCAGTAATTTTTATCATATTGGAAACTTGAACCTTTTACAAATTCAGCATTTAGTCCAATTGCTTTGATAGCTTTCTCCCAGATTTTACATTGCTCATTAATAAATTTCCAGTCGCCTTTTTTGTTCAAATAAGCGTGCACGTCTGCCAGTAATATTTTAACTTTGAAACCAGCTTCCTGCAAGTCTTTTAGTTTTGTAATTGTAACCATATGTCCGAGATGCAAAGGACCGCTTGGTTCATAACCGCAATAAACAACAGGTGCTTTTTTCTTTCGTAAATCTTCAAGCTCACTTTCCTTGATTATTTCAACTGTATTGCGTTTAATTAATTCAAGTTTATTCATGTATAAGGTTTATATTCTATCAATTATAAAAGCTTTTTATGCGACTGCAAGTTTATTTGGCAAGAAGCGGCTATGGCTCAAGGCGAAAATGCGAAGATCTAATCAGAGAAGGCAGAGTCAGGGTAAATAGTTTTGTTGCTACTTTGGGAATGAAAGTTACCGAAAATGATAAAGTAGAACTTGATGGGCATATAGTTTCAAAAACTGATAAGAAAATTTATGTTATGCTAAATAAACCCCGTGATTATTTAGTATCCAAAGGCGACGAGAGAGGACGAAAAACTGTTTTTGATTTACTCACTATGGATGATGATATTAAAAAAAGTCTATTTAGTGTCGGCAGATTAGATTTTGATACAACTGGTTTATTATTATTTACAAATGACGGCTTGTTCGCACATAAACTTGCACATCCGAGAGGAGATATAGAAAAAACTTATGTCGCAAAAATAAGAGGAATTATTAATCGTCCAGCTATGGCAAAACTTCGCAGAGGTTTAAGAGTGCCAATAAAATTCGGACATAGAGTTGGAAATTATAAAACAATGCCAGCAAAAGTCAGATTAATGAATAAAGGTAAAAGTTTTTCTATGCTCGAAATTGTAATAAAAGAGGGAAAGAAACGGCAGATACGACAAATGCTCAAAACAGTCGGCTTTCCAGTTATAAGTTTGCAGAGAATACAAATAGCTAATCTTAGTTTAGGCAGATTAGAGCTCGGCAAGTGGCGCTATTTGAAGGAGTTTGATTTATCACAGCTTGGCTTTTCTTAAAAATTATTCAATTAAAGTGATTAGCAAAACTCACATCTTCTATCGTTGAGTTTTGATTTATCACAGCTTGGCTTTTCTTAAAAATTATTTAATTAAAGTGATCAGCAAAACTCACATTTTCTATCGTTGAGTTTTGATTTATCACAGCTTGGCTTTTCTTAAAAAGTCTAAATCCTGGCTGAATAATTGTCTTATATCTGAAATGTCTTCTTTTATCATAAATAATCTGCTTACACCAATGCCCCAAGCTAATACAGGTACATCTATACCAAGCGGTTTTGTAACTTCCGGTCGTAAAATGCCAGCTCCAAAAATTTCTACCCATTTATTTAATTTAGGATGCCAGACGTGTGCTTCTACACTAGGTTCTGTAAATGGGAAATAGCTTGGCTTAAATTTTATTTTATCTGAATTAGTAAACTTTTTTGCGAATTGCTCTAGTAAACCAAGGAGATTTTGGAAATTTACATTTTCTCCGATAATAAGACCTTCACACTGGTCAAATTCTGCTAAATGTGTTGCATCAATTTTTTCTGGCCGGAAAACTCGGCTAATTGCGAAATATGCTCCAGGATTTTTTACATCTTTGCTTGCAATTGTTCTTGCAGATAAAGCAGTCCCTTGTGATCTGAGGATTAATCTGCCAGAAGCTTTTTCATTATAATCATATCTCCATCCAGTACTTCCGGATTTTCCTCCAGTTTCGTGCGTACTCTTTACATTTTTGATTAATTGTTCGCTGTCATCAAGATTGCCGTACTTTGGCTCTTTAACGAAAAATACATCGTGTATTCCTCTTGCCGGATGATCTTGGGGCATATATAAAGCATCATTATTCCAAAATTCTGCTTCTACTAATGGACCAGACATTTCTTGAAATCCGAGACTAACTAATTCTTTTTTTACTTCATCCAGGAAAGCTCGATAAACTTGTTTTTTTCCACCATAAATTTTAGGTGTCGGAGCTTCAACATCATAACGTCTAAATGAATGTTTCTCCCAGTCGCGTATTTTCTCAGGAGTAAGCTGTCCAATTCTAGATTCAGATGGCACTGCAGATATTATCCTCTTTGCTAATTCGGTAGCAGCAAACGTTCTAATCTTTTTCTCTGTTAGTTTTGCTAAAGTTCTTTTGTTCAAATTTTCAAATATAGTTTTTTCGTTTGCTTTTAGCGAACGTTCTTCAACTTCTATATTGGAAAGTTTTTTGAGCAAACTTTCTTCAGGCGTTTCCTGACTAAGAAGTTTAGCTCCATATTCAGTAATAGTAATTTTTCCATTTTCAAATTCAGCAAAATTATTCGCTTTGCAATAACCAAGCGCGACAGTAAATTCTTGTTTATCTAATCTCGCGTCTTTTACAATTTCATCAATATATTTTGGAGAGTTTTTGATCGCTTCTAGCAATCTTTTCTCAGGAAGTTTTTGTTTGATATATTTCTGTCCTAATTCAGTAAGAGAAACATATCTATAAGTTTTTTCTTCGACCGTAACTAAATCTTTATTTTGAAGCCACAAGCCAGCTCTCGAAACAGCACTCTCCTGAAGCATAGATTTATTTGCGATATCTTCGATTGTAGCCGAGCCTTTAGTTAGAACTTTTAATACTACTATCTCAGCATCCTGTAATGTTTCAGCTATTTTCTTGACGTCTGTCATAATCAAATATTATTTAAGTCCAAGTTATAAAATTAACTTATGTATAGAATATAAAAATACATTAGATAAAATGATAAGTGAATTTAAACCTCTTTAATCTTACCTTCTAATATATCTTTTATACCTTTAGTAATATCTTCGAGTAACTCTGTATCTATTTTCTTTAGTTTTTTTAATTCGCTATATTCTTTTTTAGATATTGTAATGCTTTGTGAAGCCATAAGTATATGTATGTAGTGTAGTATTAAATGGTTTAGTGGGCCCGGGGAGATTTGAACTTCCGACCTCTGCCTTTCTAATTTCTACAGACACCTTAGGAAATCTTTTCTTTGGGTGCCTGGGCGCCTTTCTTTTTACGAAAAGAAAGGATGCCATATCAGAGCAGCGCTCTACCAGGCTAAGCTACGGACCCTATGGTTTAATTTTATTGAGACGTTTTTAAGTTTAGCGTATGGACTGAGTGGGATTTGAACCCACGGCCTCTTCGTTGCGAACGAAGCGTTCTACCGGACTGAACTATCAGCCCACAGAAGCATTAAATAATTACCATTTTAAAGGCTATTTATAGTGGTAGACAAAATTATATTTCTCGGTACGGGCGGAGGTAGAATTATCTTAGCGACGCAGCTTGTTGCAACAGGAGGATTTATTATACAAACCGAGGGCAAACAAATATGGGTAGATCCTGGTCCTGGAGCAGTTGCGAGAGCAAAACAATTTGGAGTTAAAGCAAGTAAAACTGATATAATTTTTGTTTCGCATCATCATTTAGATCACTCTAATGATTTGAATGCAGTCATAGATGCAATGACGCTTGGCGGTATACAAAAACGCGGAATATTGATTTCAACTCCAACTACAATAGATGGAACTGGCGACGATGGCCCTATTTTATTAAAAGCTTATAGAAATTTCTTGAATGAAACGCGTATTTTAAAAACTGGCGAATCGGTGCAAATAGACAATTTAAAATTTATAGCAACACCTGCAGAGCACGATATTGAATACTGCAATGGATTGAAACTCGAAACGCCGAAATTTACTTTGTCTTATGTTGGAAATACAGCTCCTATTATAGATAAACTCATAGAAGCGCATTCTAATTCAGATATACTAATAATGGATGTCTTAAAACCAGGGAAAGAGAAGTGGAAAACTCATTTTTGCACTCAGGATGCAATAAATTTAACAAGTAAAATCAAGCCGAAATTAGCCATAATAACTCATTTTGGAGCTAAAATGCTTCGCCAGAAGCCAGTTTATGAAGCAAGAGAAATACAAAGACAAACCAATATACGCACATTAGCGGCTCAGGATGGTATGCATATAGACCTTGCCGAATTCAAATCTACTCAAAAAACACTCGCCTAAATTCTTAAAAATCAGTAGATTGTGATAAATGTATGTTAGCACAACGACCAGATTTTAAACACATAGAAAAACACTGGCAGGATTACTGGCTTAAGGAGAAAATTTACAAATTCGATAAAGCGTCTAAGAAAAAAGTTTATTCTATCGATTCTCCACCGCCAACTCTTTCTGCTAAAAGTACGCATATCGGGCACGCAATGAGTTATACTCAATTTGATTTTATTGGACGTTACAAACGATTAAGTGGCTACAATGTTTTTTTGCCAATGGGAATTGATGATAATGGTTTGCCAACAGAAAGATATGTCGAGAAGAAATTGAACATTAATTCCAGATATATGCCTCGTGACGAGTTCAATAAAATAGTTATGAAAGAACTTCCAGAAGCAAGAGAGAAGATGAAAGAAATCTTCATCAAGCTGGGAGAAAGTTACGATTGGGATCTTGAATATCATACAATTTCAAAAGATTCGCAAAAAGCTGCGCAATTATCTTTTTTAGATTTGTACAAAAAAGATTTACTTAGCCGGAGAGAAGAGCCAACAATGTGGTGTCCTAAATGCGGAACTGCAACTGCACAGGCAGATATTGAGCCTGTTGAAAGAGAAACAAAACTGAACTACATTGATTTTGAAGTCAAAGGCAAGGGGACATTACAAATTGCAACTACAAGACCGGAATTAATGCCAGCGTGCGTTGGTATTTTTGTAAATCCACGGGATAAACGATATAAGAAATTTGTCGGCAAGAAAGCTATTGTGCCATTATTTGACAGGGAAGTTCCAATAATGAAAGATGAAAAAGCAGACCCGCAGTTTGGAACTGGCGCGGTTATGATTTGTACTTTTGGTGATATTACGGATATTGGCTGGTGGAAAAAGCATAAACTACCATTACGAATAGTAATTGATGAACACGGCAAACTAAATAAAAATGCAGGCAATTATGCCGGATTAAAACTTGCGGAAGCGAGAGAAAAAATAATTCAAGATTTAAGTCAGAAATTAATTCAGCAGCAGAAAATAATTCAACACGTTGGTACGTGCTGGAGGTGCGCAACACCAATTGAGTTTATTGTTACAAAACAATGGATGATTAAATTATTATCAAAAAGACAAGATTTTTTGAAGAGAGCTAAGCAAATTAACTGGATTCCAAAATTCTATAAAGAAAGATATGACCAATGGGTTAAAAATTTAGATTGGGATTGGATTATTTCAAGGCAAAGACATTTCGGAGTTCCATTGCCAGTTTGGTACGACAAAAAAGGTAATGTTGTTTTGCCTAAAGAAAGTGAGCTGCCCGTCGAACCTTTAACTTATACGCCAAAAGGATACGAAAAAGATGAATTAACTCCGGAAACGGATGTTCTTGATACCTGGATGACCTCTTCCTTAACGCCTGAATTCGCATTGGGTTGGGGTAGTAGATACAATTTAATGAAACATTTCCCTATGGACTTAAGACCACAGGCTCACGATATAATTAGAACGTGGGCATTTTATACGATTGTAAAAGCACACTATCATTTCAATAAAATTCCTTGGAGAAATATAATGATTTCCGGACATTTACTTGATTCAAAAGGAAGAAAAATGTCTAAATCTCTGGGTAATGTAATAGAACCAGATGAAATCTTAGATAAATATGGTGCAGATGCTTGGAGATATTTTGTTTCTACTGTAGATATTGGTTCTGATTTGAGTTTCCAGGAAAAAGAAATACTAAGAGGACAAAAATTAGTTACAAAACTTTGGAATGTTGCGAGATTTGCAGAAGGTAAAATCAAAAAAAGCAAAACATCTAATTATTTTGTAGATAAGTGGATTTTAAATAACCTGCATAAATGTATAATCGAGTATAAGAAAAACTTTGATAATTATGATCCAATAAATGCGAGAAGAGCATTAGAGCAATTCTTTTGGCACGATTTTTGCGATTATTATCTTGAAATGGCGAAGCCAAGATTATACGGAAGTAACAAAAAAACTAAAACAGAAGCAGAAAGTACATTATACGAATGTTTGTTAACAATTTTGCGAATGTGGGCTCCATTTATACCGCACGTAACTGAAGAAATCTATCAGGAATTGTTCAAGAAATTTGAAAAAATTAAATCTGTACATATTACTGAATTTTCAAGTAATACCAAACTCTACTCTAAAGAAGAGAGTTTAGGAAGTACAGTAAAAGATATCGTAAGCGAAATACGAAAATGGAAATCTGAGAAAAATATGAGTATGGGCGCAGAAGTAGATAAATTAATAGTTATGCACCCTAAAATTTCTATTAAAGAGGCAACAAAACTTCAAAAAGAAGTCATGGCTATAATGCGAATTAAAAACTTAAATCTTAAATCCGGAAAGCTAAGAATATTGTAGCAGTGCGTTTAAAAACGTCATTCTTTATTGATTAATATGGTAAATCAAGATGATAAAATTGACAAAAGAGCAAAATTGAAATTGCGCAAGATAGTCAGAGATCTCTCAAAAAAGCGTGCGCGGCACACCGAATTCATATCTGTTTATATACCTGCTGGCTATAATATTCAAGGAATTATTGATCAGATATCCGGCGAACTTGGAACGTCTAGGAATATTAAAACAACGAGTACAAGAAAGAATGTAACTGGAGCACTTGAAAAAATTCTTCAAACATTAAGACTCTACAAGAAAACGCCTGAGCGCGGACTTGCACTTTTTTCCGGAAATGTTTCTGAGAGAGAAGGACAAATGGATTTTAGAATTTGGGAAATTGAACCGCCCGAAGAAATCAGATTAAAAATGTACAAATGTGACCAAGTTTTTTATCTTGAACCTCTTACAGAACAGCTTGAAAATAAAGTAGTTTATGGACTTTTAGTTTTAGATAGACGCGAAGCAAATTTAGCTTTTTTAAAAGGTAAACATATTGTTCCTATTATGCGATTAGATTCAATGGTGCCTGGAAAATTTAGAGTTGGAGGCCAAAGTGCTCAAAGATTCGCTAGAACTATTGAAGGTATGGCAAAAGACTGGTACAAAAAAGTCGGTGATAGAGCAACCGAAAATTTTAATCCGCATCAAATATCTGGTCTGATAGTTGGCGGTCCAGGACCAACAAAAGAAGATTTTGTAAATGGAGATTTTCTTTCTACTGATTTGAAAAAGAAGATATTAGCGGTTAAGAATATTGGATATACAGATGAATATGGATTAAAAGAATTAGTTGAAAGATCAGAAGATGTTCTAAAAGAATCGGAAGCAATGATAGAAAAAAAAGTTATGGAAAAATTATTGACTATGCTTGCAACAAGAAAAGAAATGATTGCAAAAGGCGAACAAAAGGTACGTGAAGCACTTGCAGCAGGAGCGGTAAGCGAATTAATTATATCTGAAAATATAAGCGATGATGTATTTGATGAGCTTACGGATAAAGCTTACGAGACTGGAGCGGATGTTATTATAGTTACTAATAAAACTCAAGAAGGAAAACAAATAGAATCATTAGGAAACGTTGCTGCTATTTTACGTTATGCTCTTGCCTAGAGTATAAATGAGCAAAAGCTTATAAAGAAATATTCTAGGTTCTAGCTATGGACATTAAACGAGATGATGTTACTAAAAGTTCTATACGGGAAGGCAAATATATTATGATCGAAGGCAGACCTTTCGAAATAGTTGGTGCTGATTGGAGTGCTCCAGGAAAACACGGCCACGCAAAATGTAGAATCACAGCTATGGATTTATTGACTGGGAGCAAAAAACAAATAGTTTATGCCGCTCACGATAAAATTGATTGCCCAATAATTGAAAGGCAAGTTGCACAAGTTCTTTCTGTAACGCAAAGCAAAGCACAAGTAATGAATATGGAAACTTTTGAAACTTTTGATATAGCGATACCCGAAGACTTAAAAGCACAAATTAAAGAAGGTTCAGAGTTGGTTTACTGGGATATTCTCGGTACTAAAGTAATAAAACAAGTAAGGAGCAATTAAAACAAATGGTAAAAATTCCGGAAGCTATCGCACGATTATTTGGAAGAAAATGGGTTTGCCGAAGATGCAAAACTGTAATCAGAGGCGATTCCCAAAAAATCAGAGCTGGTGAAATTCACTGCAGGAAATGTGGCCAGCGCCATTTCAGAGCAAAATCTAAAGAAAAAAGAATAAAAGGTAAGTAGTACGGCAAATAAAATTCAATGGTAACTGAAATCTTGATTGAGTATATTACGCAATTTATTTCTGCAATTGGTTATCCTGGTATATTTATTTTAATGATGCTAGAGTCTATGGTAGCTCCAATACCAGCTGAAGCTGTTATGCCATTTGCTGGATTCTTAATTGCGACTAATAAATTCACTTTTGCAAATGTAATGCTTGTCAGCACTTTAGGATCTTTAGTTGGCTCATTGATTAGTTATTATACGGGTTATTTTGGCGGCCAAATATTAATTAGAAAATTTGGCAAATATATTTTCTTAGAAGAACATCATCTTGATTGGACTATTAGATTTTTTGAAAAGTATGGTCCAATAACAATTCTAATAAGCAGATTTATTCCCGTTGTAAGACATTTAATATCAATTCCCGCCGGTTATGCCAAAATGAAAATAATATCATTTTTGATATACACTTTAATCGGAGCTCTAGTGTGGAATGGATTTTTAGCTTACGTTGGTTGGAAACTTGGTGAGAATTGGGAAATAATTAATAACTATGCACATATCTTGGATATTGTTGTAATAAGTATAATCGTATTGATAGTATTAATTTGGATAACTTTACATATTAAAAGAAATTCTGTTCACAAGACCGACTAAAGACTTTTATTCTAATTAACTTTTGTGTTTATATGACTGAAGCAGTTCGCGGCATACTTCCAGATTTACGATTTAAAGATTTAGTTGATCATATAAATAGCGGCAGTCAAGTTCAACCAGCTTCTTATGAACCGCACGTATTAGAAGAAGCGTGGGAAGTAAGGGCATTTGGAAATTTTACTCCTTCAAGCAGACGTGAAAACAGACTTAAAGAAATAGATAATATAAAAACCGAAATTTTACAAAAAGATAAAATATATGAAATACAATTTGCAGAAATATTTTCAATACCTTCTGCATTCTTCGCAAAAGCTAGCCCAAAAAGTTCTATTGGGAGAACAGGAATATATGTTGTAACTTATACGGATGATGGTAAATATGTAAATCACTCGCCATTAGGTTACAATGGTAGATTTTTCGCGTATGTACAGTCTCGTTCTTTTAACATTATTCTTGAAAATATGAGATTAGTGCAGCTAAGATTTCAAACATTAGATGCTAAACTTAATGAAAGTGAATTAAGACAAGAATGGCAGAAAGAACCGCTTCTTAGAGATTTACAATATAATTTACCCGTACCTTTAAGTGGAGTTGAATTTAATCGGGATGGATTAGTTTTGAAGGCATCTGTAAAAAAAGATTTAGTTTATGCACCAAAAGAAAATGCATCGCCAGTTCATATTACAAGTAATAATTCTGCTGAATCATATTGGACTAATCCACCCATTATAAATAATAGTTTTGTTGCAAAAGAAAGGATAACGTATATTTTAAGCAGTATAGAAGGTATGGTAACACCACCTAATTTAGCTGCAGAATTAAGAGAATATTCCGAAGCTTTTATGCCGCTTCATCAAGCACATATAGCTGGTTTTATCGATCCCGGTTTTGGATATAAACACGGCAATGCTCTGACATTTGAATTTACATCAAGTTCACCAATGACAATACGAAATGGACAACCACTAGGTGTTATAGATTATTTTAAAATACTCGGTAATCCTGAAAAAACATATTCTGGAAATTATATGCATTCTTCGAAAGTCAAATTAGCAAAATGCTTTGTTGGAAAAGATGATACTCAACAAATAACTTTTGACTAATATTAAAGCTTTTAAAGTAACTTCTAAAATATATTGTATGAATAAGAAAGATTTATTGCCAGAGATAACAATCGGATTAACGGGACACGTAGACCACGGCAAGACGACTATAACTCACGCATTAACTGGCAAATGGACGATGGTCCATTCTGAAGAATTGAAAAGAGGAATTACTATAAAATTAGGTTATGCTGATGCTTCTATTAAAAAATGCGAATGTAAAGACGTGCCTTATACAATTGATGATAAATGTTTGAACTGCAATGCAAAAACGGAAGTTGTAAGAAAGATTTCTTTTGTTGATGCCCCAGGTCACGAAACTCTAATGGCAGTTATGCTATCGGGCGCGGCAATAATGGACGGCGCTATTTTAGTTATTTCTGCAACTGAAGAAGTTCCGCAGCCGCAGACACTAGAGCACTTAACAGCTTTAAAGATATTAGGAATTGAAAAAATAATTATCGTACAAAATAAAGTTGATTTACTGACAAAAGATAAAGCAAAAGAAAATTATGTGAAAATTAAAGCGTTTGTCAAAGAAACGCTTGGCAGAGATGTACCGATTATTCCTATTTCCGGACAAAAGAAACTAAATATAGATGTATTAGTTACAGCTATACAGGAATTAATACCAACTCCGAATAGGAATTTGAAAACAGATCCTATATTTATGGTTGCGAGAAGTTTTGATGTTAATAAACCG
>Ga0209416_1001974_pt1 | contig 12332 bp, 14 predicted proteins | sample RifGroF1_FD_184001 | JGI IMG/M metagenome (GOLD analysis project Ga0209416, IMG submission 184001) | Groundwater microbial communities from Rifle, Colorado, USA - Groundwater F1 (SPAdes) (version 2) | ecosystem: Environmental > Aquatic > Deep subsurface > Groundwater | place: Rifle, Colorado...
TAATATTGATCCCCTCTTTTCTCCCAATCCAATCCCTCTGTCTTTTTATAGTCTCTTTTGGCCAGTCGATCTTGTCCAGGTCCTTGTGCAGGCGATCTGCATAATCAGTGATCTTCAAATACCATTGTTCCATCATTTTGAACTCGATCTCACTATCGCACCGCTCACAAACGTCTTTATTGCCCTTCGTAACGACTTGTTCGTTTGCCAAAACAGTCTTGCAGCTCGGGCACCAGTTCACTTTCTGATTTTTTCTGTATGCCAGGCCCTGGTTATACATTAATAAGAAGAACCACTGTGTCCATTTATAATAGTCTGGATTATGGCTACCAACCTCTCTATCCCAATCAACAGACACCCCCATTTTTTTAATCTGATCTCGGAAATTATCAATTGCCTTGTCGGTATTGATCCTCGGGTGAATATTTGTTTTAATTGCATAATTCTCAGCAGGAAGTCCGAAGGCATCCCAACCGATCACTTCTAGCACTTTCTCTCCATTCATTCGTTTGAAACGCGCTAAGATGTCACATGCCGAATAAACCTCGGCATGTCCCACATGCAGACCCGATCCAGAAGGATAAGGCAGCTGCGGGAGTATATAGTACTTATTTTTTGCAGTCGCATCAGCCGGCGTTTTATATATCCCGCTCTTTTCCCACTCCTTTATCCACTTTTCTTCGTTTTTGTTATGATTATATTTTATCCGACTATTTTCATATGAAACTTTCTTCCGCATGGTTAAATTTTTAATATGAAATAAAATTACATAAAACGAATCCGTATATACACAAGTTGAATCCGTCGATAAAAAATCCCGCCCCTCAATCTTATTCGCCAATGGCGAAAAGACTAAGGGACGGGATCAGTAAACTTTCGTTAATTATTCCCGCGGTACCACCCTGTTTTTCCATTAATCCGTTCTTATTAAGTACAAACGGACCAACAGCACTTTGTTATCGTAAGCCAATGCCTACTAGCTATATCGGGCCTTCCCGTGCGGTTCTACTCTCAAATGATTTCTTCCGCAATTTCACATCCCGGAGTGAGTATCGGCTATTATCACAAGCTGCCCCGAGGTTAGTAATTACACATTCTATTCTTTAGATTATACCAGAATATTACGTTGATATGATAACATCTCACCAGGCTTAAGGATCGAAACGCCTAGATCTTTATAGATAAGATCCGATTTAAAATCTTTTATATTAAAAGACGTCAATATATTCGCTTTACTTTTCACTGCCCCAGCCACAACATGGGCATCAGATAGATCAAAAACATAAATATCATATTCAAGAGCATCCTTTTTTGTAACATTGACTATCTTTATTTTTTCAAAGAATATTGGGTCCAAGCTCTTATCATACTTTTTCAAAGCCCTTATCGCCTCATTCATACATTCATTGCTAGTATACAGAATCACGCTACTGTGATTTACAACTTCATGAGAAGCACCATTCATTGAATAACTAGCCGAAAAAAGCACATCAGCATCTAAAAAAACCTTCATTTGGAGGATTTGTAAAAATTTTCTTTTCTTATTTGTTTTAATACATCTCTTGCCCCACTATCCAGAACATCCTCATCAATTTTTTCTTTTTCCAAAATATCCGGGTCCAAACCTTTTTCGACCCAAGCCAACTCACTTTGCGGGATTCTAAAGACACGATCATTTATCCTTTTTGCTTTCAATCTACCCTCTTTTATCATTTTATAAACAGTGTTATTAGAAACCTGATAAATTTCAGCAACCTGTTCTGGCGTATATGTTCTTAATTGTACCTGTTGCATCATGATTGTACTTAAATAGATTAGATTGTATTAAATATAACATGAATACAATAAAATTTCAATATCTATTACTATAAAGCAAAATTCCCCTTCTCGGATTGAGGATTCAGACTCAATTTATTGATTACTGTCAACAAAAATTTTTTGAGCTACCATAACTAACCGATGAAACTCACGAGGAGATATAAATTGCCCTCCTATTTCATTTTCCATTTGCACAACCTCTTCTAAGCAATGTCGTGCGACATACACATTTGTTTTTACACCACCGTTCATGTTTTCTCTAATCCTAATAAACAATTCATCCTCTAATAATAATTTAGATCCTAACTCAACATCCCTTTGAATTTTCATTCCATTCTCATCAATTAGTGCTTGTCGATCAAAACAATCATTAACATTACTCCAATCAAATCCAGTAGGTAAATTTCCGTCATAAAAGCCTTTTCCATATAAACGATCCATATACAAACCCAAATTATGCATACTTTCATTAAACATACCAAGTCTTAACCAAGGGTCTTCTCTAAAACCCTTTTTAATATTATCCATTGTACTCGGATCTAGTTCACAATTTGGTGACATGAATGTATTAATAAAGAAGGAATTATTATATCATCATAATATACCTTTTTCAACCCTCTAATAACGACTTCTCCTTCTCTCAATCCACCATCACCCTCCAACAATTATGTCTTTTCCCTACCCTATGTTATAATATCTCAGCTCGTTTGTGCCTGTGTTATGATACTTTATTTTTGTGAAAAAGTGAAAGGAGGCAAATTTTCTTTCAAGGCCAAATCAGAGTGAGTTTTATTTTTTTAAGTGTTAATTAAAATGGATAACAATCAAGCTGGTAAATTATTCGTCGGTGGTATTGCATGGGCAACAACCGAGGAAGGCCTAAAGGAATTTTTCTCCGCAGCAGGCTCAGTAGTCGAGGTTAAAATAATCATCGACAGACAAACTGGTAAATCAAAAGGTTTCGGTTTCGTTACAATGTCAACAGAAGAAGAAGCTGACAAAGCAGTTGCAGAATTGAATGGAAAAGAACTAGACGGAAGATCTCTAAAGATCGACAAAGCAAGACCACAAGAGAAACGCGAACCAAGACAATAATTAGTTATTGTTTTTTTCGAAAAAGAAGCCGGGGCGAAAGCCTCGGTTTTTTGATATAATAACAACGTTTTGACAATCAGTAATTGCAGCTAATATCAAATTCAATGACCAAAGGGAATTGAATTTGGAAGGCAAAATTTACCGGAATATTGGAATCCCGATGCAAATCGGGATGGAAATTGAAGGTAAATTTTGCCTAGGGGCCTGTAGCTTAGCTGGTAGAGCGTTGCTATGGCATAGCAAAGGTCACGAGTTCGAGCCTCGTCAGGTCCACTTTTTTGTATTACTCTACCTCAATATGAGAAACATGACTATTGAACTTCAAAAATTAAGCCTGGAAGATGGCGAAGACATATATCAAATGTTACAGGAAATCCCTGCGAGCGAGAATGGGTTCGAGAACCACTTTTATGGGTTAATTTTTTCCGAGTACAAACAAAAGCTCAAGCTCAAGGATGAAGAATCCCGTGGTAAAAACCTCTCTCCAGGTTATGTTCAGCAAACTCTTTTCTGGCTATATGTCAACGACAGACCGGTCGGTGTGAGCAAGCTCAGACATCAACTAACGGAACAATTACGTGAACATGGCGGACACATTGGATATGGTATTAGAGCCTCTGAAAGAGGAAAAGGATATGCTACAAAAATGCTCGAACTTACTTTGATCGAGGCGAAAAAACTCGGGATTAATGAAGTTTTGATTACATGTAATCCGGACAATATCGCTTCGCAAAAAGTCGTCTTAAAAAACAAAGGAGTCTTAGAAAAAAAGACGGAAGATTCTTATTATTACTGGATCGATCTGTAAATCAATAACCCTCCGCCTCAACCTCAATCTCAAAATCCAGTGAAAAATTTTTGGGTAAATTACGTAAATTCCAGCAAACAAATTTGCGCTCAAGTGATTTAAAAGCTAATATATACTCTCATCTTTTATATAAAACAAAATGTCAAATAAGTTCACATCCTTTCTTCTAACTTTCGTATTCACTTTCCTAGCAATAGCAGTGTTATCCGGGAACAAAGTGAAAGCCGAGGAAAGAAGCGTCTTTTTATATCCATATGAGGATGCCGTTGTATTTTCCGGCACACCAACTACAAATTACGGTAGTATCGATACCCTTGAAAATTCTTACGTCAGCACAAGTGGTTATACGAAATTGTCATTATTGAAATTCGATGTTGTCCCACGTCTACATTCAAGCGCAGTAATTCAAGATGCTAAGCTATGGGTTTATCTGACATTTTGCGAAAATGCAGCTTCACCAAATGAAATGCGCGTTGGGCAAGTACGACAAAACTGGACTGAATCAACAATAACCTGGAACAGTAAACCTAGTTTTATCCCAGGAGTACCAAGAACCGCAACATGCAATAGCGGAGCATGGTGGGGATTTGATGTCACAGGCATAGTACAAAATTGGGCAGAAGGCCAAACAAACTATGGATTAATCATGTACGGTCCAGCAAATGGTTCATGGTCCAGACATTTTTACTCCCGTGAATATGGAGGATCGACCAAGCAGCCACAACTTGCTATCTATTATGAAATACCTGAACCCCCTCCTGCAGATGATCCCGACGAAGAACCACCAGCAGACGAGCCACCTGCAGATGATCCAGATGATGGTTCTGGTGATCAAGGTCTTCCAGATGATGATGACACAGGCATAGATACTCCACCAGATCCAGCAGGCCCATCTGACGATGAAAGTTTACCAGCAAATTCAAGTGTTTTGCCTCCTTCTCTGCTCTATGTTTATAGAAGCAGCAACGGCACAATAGCTGAAGAAAATGAATTTAGAGAGATCAGCGTTAATACTGATGAAGATATTACCGTAGTTGGCATTGGAAAAGCAGGTCAAAAAATTGTACTATTTATTGCTGACAAAACTTACTCAGGCACAGTGAATAGCTTAGGTTATTGGGCCATCACAGTCGATACAAACGATCTAGGAGATGGTAGCTTTTCAGTTGAAGCTCAATCACAGGAAAATGGTAAAGGCAGCACGAAAATATTTTTCTTCAATTTAAATAGTTCAGGAACAAGCTCAGACGATTTTGATTTCGGTTTCGGAGATTCAGGAGATTGGGAATCCTTACCAATAGCCTCGCCAATAATTAGTTCAATAGGTTCATCCTTATTCTGCCTTCTCATTCTTTGCTGCTGCCCTATCCTCCTAATACTATTCTTATTAGTAATAATAAAGATGTTCAAGGGAGGCAAAAAACCAGCTGCAGTAGAACCAGTAAAACCAATAGAGCCAGCAGCGGCAGAAGCACAACCAGAAACCGTTTCAAATAGTACCGGCAAGAAAGAACCAGTTAAAGAACAAGAAAAAACACCGGTCGAAGGAACAAAACCTTAAGGCACTGTACAAACAGGTACCTGGAAATCACCAATAACAGATCTGCTGTTTGCCCAGGTAAGCTCCATATTTCCTTCTAAATTTTCTCCATCTTTCTCTTCAACCTTAATGGAATTCTTCTTATCCGGCACACTTGTTATTTCCAAATAATTACCACCCGCATCTCTGTCGAAAAGGCTTGTGGCCGTAGCTTTTGCAGCACTAGTATTCGCTGTATCAGCACCACTCGCACTTTGTAGAGCATTGATAGGAAGTTTAACAAGCAAAATCATATCTTTATAAGTTGCCTTAAAAACACCAACCGTGGTGCAATCAACTTCGCTATCATAAAAATATAGTTGAATAAATTTAGCATCTTTCTGCGCGAGAGCGAACCTCAAAGTTTTATCAATATCATATTCATTATAATTCACCTCAATTTTATTAGTCGCTGAATCAGATCCCTCAGCCAGGGTTTCATCAATTTTATCCGGATCATCCTCACTTACAACCTTATAAGTATCATAAGCAAAATACCCGGCCACAATTACAGACATTAACAAAAAAAGATAAGCTAATTTCCTTGTGTTCATTCTCTATATTCAAAAAAATTAAAAAATCTCCTGCAAAGTTTAACAGTAATAAAAACAAACCACAAATCATACATGAGTATAACTGATTTGAAGATCATCTGGATTTCTGTTCGTGCTTTCAAAGGTCATACTCTCCTCGTGCTTAAATGTAACTGAGTTTTTATTCTCTTCAATTTTTACCGAAGGAACAAATGCTCCATTAGCCACCTGATGAAGGAAAAAACGTACAAGGTCTTGCAAATTATCAAAACCATTTTCCTTTGCAATCTTTTCAGATTTTTCTTTCACGCGTTTGTCCATATAGACCTGGAGATTGATTCCAGACTTTTTCATCTCTGCACTCTTTTTCATTTTATTACTTATAATATATAAAGATATCATACATGTAAATACATGAATATGCAATACTTAAGTTAGGGACAAAATTCGATTCTAAAGTAAGCACAGTATTTGCATCAACATACTAGTATGCTATAATCCTTCAAACTTATAATGAAGAGATGAACCCTTATGAAGTCACAATACCATTATCGCAGATTGTGCCGAGTGATAGGCCGCGAATGCCCTCATGGGCAAGAGTTATCCATGAATACCCAACGCGAAACAATGAGGTAGTCACACATTTGAATCATTTAAAAGTTTCGCTGATGTGCCTTGCCAACAATTTGTTTACCCCTGTAGATGGGAACCATACAATCGCAAGGCTCACGCAACTATACGGACCTGAGCACCTTGTTAGTTTAAGGACCGATCCAGGTATATACCATTTTACTCTCGAAGCAGTGCAAGATAGGCAAACAGAAGGAATAAATACATTCCTGGATTATCTGGATTTAATACATGCGATGCAATAAATTTATTCAATGCAATAGATCTATCCTGATCACAAAAGGGTTATAAGTATAAGACCAATAAGCACGACCACTATACCGACATACTGATTAGGTCGAAGTCGTTCTCTGAGAAAGATGTACGCAACAAGGGCCACGACAAGCGGATAGGCAGAAGATATTGCTGCAATAATCGAGGTTTGCGTTGAATTGTACAAACCCCAACCAAACACAGTACTACCAGTTCCAATGCATAATGCAATGGCTACAGTATAATAAAGACTTTTTTTATCAATCCTTAATTCCAATCTTTTTGACTTCAGTAGTAAGAAAAACAAAGAGAAAAATAATATAACAAACCTCTCAATCTCTACAATAAATGGCCAACCACCTTGTGCAATAAATTTATCCCACAATGGAGTAAATATGCCATAGATTAAAAATATACAAATGGCATATGCAATACCCTTAATATTTGATTTTTTGTTTTTCCTTAACTCATCTAGATCAATGGAAAGCAATAAAATTCCTGTAACTATAACTATCACAAGTGCCATTTTTAATATACCGAAATCCTCTCCAAAGAACAGAAATGACATAATAGCAACGACAATTGCATAACTTGAGGCGATCGGTGTTACTACACTGATTTTGGCTACCTTAAACGCCTGATAAAACAAAACCAAACCCATAAAATCCATAAAACCTAATAGTATTACACCTACGAAAAAATCAAAATCTAGAACAGGAAACTCTAGATTAAATAACACAACAGGTATTCCATAAATTATCAGGAATAAATGCACGAATATGGCAGACTTAAAGGTCCCGATTCTATCAATGGACTTCTTCTCAAAAAAAGCATTTATCCCCCAGAAAAACATTGCAACAAGACCGCTAATTACTGGAATGGTCATAGTGATTACTTATAAATAACTAAATAAACAAGGGTATATTATACATTAAGAGAAAGTAAAAAGGTGGGGAAGGTTTTCTCACACAAACATTTTATATTATACCCCGTAATGATAAATAAGTAAAAAACTTCACAAAACTTGCAAAACTTCTAGCCTCCTGCGTTACCATAGCGATATCCTTACAGAATAAATGAATCCAAAGAAAGGAGGTATAAAAATATGGGAAATTTAGCGCCAAGATCTGAGCTACCGGCTGCATCTTTACAATCTTTAAAAAACGCAGCAAATGGCATTCCCCCATTTTTAAGGCTAAGAGAACCATTAACTTCAGTCGGATATAGATTTGAGAGCGGTTTAGGGGAACCACCCCAAGAGCCACATACTAACAGGTATTATGACGGACTGTCTGACTCCCTGCCTGATAATGATAGAATCAATCCAGGTATTCCTATTATCGAAGCTTAAAGCCCACTTTCAAGCACTTTCACAGTGCTTGATTGTTTTTTATATGACAACCTCCACCCTAACCTGCTATAATTTATTTGTCCATACATTACTTCTTATAATTTATCTCATGAGCAAGAAGCTTTTAATAATTCTCCTTGTAGCTGGAGCACTTGGCATTTGTTGCCTCGCAGTCGTGGGAGTTGTAGCTTACAAAGTCACACAAGATGATGACAAAAATGATTCACAAGACGAACAACAGGACAACAATGATGAAGACAATAACAGCGACGAGGACTCAGCAGATAACGATGCTGCCAATGGCGATGATAATTCAGATGATAATGGCACGGACAAAGAAGTCTGCGAACTACTTACAAAATCTGAAGCTGAAGACATTCTTGGTTTAACAGTCAGCAATCCAACCGCATCAGAAAATAATTCATGCACTTATATTGCAAGTGATTTCTCAACAATCAGTGTATTTATTGCTACAACCGATGGATCAGATGCAGAGAATTCATTTAATACAGCAAAATCAGCCGTTTATGACAATGATATTGACGAAGTAGATTTAGATGGCGCAGATGAAGCATACTGGGGCGATCCATTAAATCAGCTTAACATCCTCAAAGACGACACATGGATACTAATCACTGTGTACACAGACGATGAGGCAAAAAGTAAAGCAGCAGGTATCGCAGCTGGCGAAATCGTAGCCGAGAGGTTCTAACTTTCCAGGCTAAGATAAGTTCATTATTTGCTGAGATATATCAGAAGTGCTAGTATATACCCAACTATTTAACTGCCTGCACTTTTGCTATGAAAGCTTTTGCTAAAGATTATCTGTTTGGCCTTACAGTCCTGACATTGACATGCTTATTAGCCATTTTTTCCTACTATATCCTCGTAAACACAGTCTTCCTTGATACCGCCCTACCCAGCGTAAAAGCACAGAACTACAGTGTTGGGATGAAAAAGGAAGAGGAAATAAAAAAAATAATTGCACAGGATATTTCCGAACAGAATAAACATACTCTAACCATTAGTTATTTTCACAAGCAACATCATGTTCCTGTTAAAGACCTAGCTTTATCAATGGACAGCACTGAACTAATAGAGCTCGGGAAAAGTACTGACCTAGATAAAACAATCTTTTCAGGATTGGACCTCCTATTTAATAGTAACTCCGCTAAATATGAACTCGATCCAATACCTTTACTAAAAGAACTTTTTCCTTACAAAGACGGGTACAGAATAGATATAAATAATTCGGATATAATTGCCCCATGCGGTGAGAAAACAGTCTCAGTAAAGATAGACGAGACCCTATTACAAGATAAAATTAACAAAAGCCTCCAAGCAGACTATCAAATAGAACTAGAAAACAACGATCTATTAAGCGATCCAGCTTCTGTAAAAAACTTTAATTATTGTATTCAACACAACGATGGGTCAGAACAAATTAAAAAAGTCTTTGCCAAAGAGGGATTAGCTATCAACAATAATTTTGATGAAATATTTACCTTAAAGGAAGAAGAAGGTCTTTTTTACTGGGAGATCAAAGACAAAACACAGCTTGAAAAAATCCTCTCCAAATACAAAAAAACATTTGATAAACCAGCTGAGAATGGAGAAAGTAAAGTCATAGGTGAAAAATTTCTTTTATTAAAAAAATATGAGGATGGAAGGAGTTTAAATGCTGATGGGACAATGCTGGAAATAGAAAGATGGGTGAATAATCCGAGCAGCAAATTTGAACTAATTGTAGAGACCACAAAATGGCAACCACCTGAAAATTTGAAACTTTATGATTTCACACAGCAAGTTGCATCAGGTCGAACACGGATCGATATAATAAGGAACGGATATGTGAATTACGGCGTATACAATGCTCAGGCTGGTATTGAAGATATTGATTATGAAATTATTGAACCGGGAGAAGAGTTTTCATATATCAACACGATCAAACCACAGCCAAATGGGCAAATGCAAAGTGGGCGACAGATCGCAGTAGGAATTTGTAATTCAACCACAACATTGTTCCGTGCAGTTTTGGAAGCCGGATTCCCTATCACAGAACGACAATCACACACATTTAGCGTTAAGTCATATGAATGGAACTATCCTATTAATATTGTCGACGCTGCATATTTTACAACTCCCGAAGTCGATCTACGCTTTGTCAACGATTTAGACTACCCTATTCTTCTCAGATCAGAGATCTCTAGGAAAGATGATGGCTACCAATACCATACAATACATGTTTTAACTAGTAGCGAAAACGTGACAAGAGAAGTGAAATTAACCAACTGGAAAATAATTTATCGATATTCGGCCTGGACATATAAAGGAACCTTTGACAGGATCGTAACAGAAAAATCCGGGGAAATCGTACGGGAAGAAACCTTCACAAGCGCTTATCATTAATAAAGAGACTAATCGAGTTGTTTTAGCCTAGGGGTTGAAAGATATGTAGAAAATTCTTAAGTGTCTATTTGTTAAAAGCCACCTTCCCTCCCAGGGCATTGCAAAAGCATGTACCGATGTACAAGTTTTTCAATGTCCATTTCTATATTTTTCAATATTTTTCAGATTTTTTTTCGTCTGTCGGTACATGCTTTTACAATGCGCTAGAGATACCTATGGCCTAATTTTAGGAGGTTTCAGTAAATGATTTAGTTTCAAATTGGTGATAAAATTCATCATGAATATACAAGCTTACAGCCAAGGGAAAAAACCAAACAGGAACGAGGACAGCTGGAAAAACAATCGAAATACGATCGTAGTTGCTGACGGGGCCACAGACAAATCAGGCAAATTATATGGTGGAAAAACTGGCGGTGAAATTATTTCCAAACTCCTTGTTGATAAATGCATAGAGAACGATCTGACTGGTATAGATTTGGTAGAAAGCCTTACACAAACCGTGGCAGAGTTATATAAAAAAACAAATCCCACCGCATTAATCGATCCACATTATCTATTCAGCTCTACTCTAGTCTATGTAAGAGTTACGGGCTCAAAACTTCTGATAACACAGATTGGGGATACTAGTTTTCGCATTAATGGCAAAAAAGCATTCCATAATAGCACTCTACTAGATAAGCTCACATCTAATGCAAGAGTTGATTATATAAAGTCAACAAATGACGTAGATGGCGGACGAGATTTCATTATGCCAATTCTAAAGGAACAAACAAAATACCAAAATAATCCTGACCATATTTTAGGATATGGTTGTATTGACGGAACAGAAGTTCCCTCCAAATTTATCAAACAATTTGAGTTTTCTACAGGTGAGGTAGAGACATTAGAAATTTTCACCGATGGTTATTACGCAGTACCCGACGGGACAGATATCGCAGACTGGGAAGAGATATATAAAACTATTGAAACAATCGACCCGCAAAAGTATCTAAAGTATCCTTCTACAAAACCTTCCGATGATAGGACTATAGTGGTGGCAGAATTTTAAGAGCAAATTCTTAGACACCGTCCGGAAATAATTAAAATTCTGACACTATACCCCTCCTGTGACCCCTCTGAATAGGAATAATTTCCCGTTGCATAAACGCACATGTAAAAAAAGGGGTGCCTAGATACCCCCTTGCCTTACTTTAGGAGTATTAATTTGTGGACTCGACCGGAGTCGAACCGGTGATCTTCGCAATGCGAATGCGATGTTCTACCAACTGAACTACGAGCCCTCGTCAAAATTTCGCTCCAGATTACGCAATCCCAACTTGTCGGGATTGCTTCACCTTTTACGAAATTTTTCCTCCAAGATTTGACTCCCCTAGGTCGTCAAATCTTCTAACGACTATTAGGAATAATTATACAACAAACAATGGAATTCACATATTAATGCTAATTTTGTCCGATATTAATACGGTATGACCCCAGCAGGGTTGATCCTGCCATGATAGCTCGAAAGAATATCAACTCCGGAAGGTGCAAGACTTAAATGCAAATGCGGGCCGTAACAATTTCCTGTACAACCAAGCGTTAATATTGGCTGTCCGGCTGAAACCCTCTGACCTGATTGGACAGCAAATTTACCAGCACCATGCATATATAATGTAGAGTAACCGTTATCATGCCTGATCGCAACACAATATCCCATACCTCCCGCGCACCATCCAGCCTTTGTAATAGTTCCCGCCCCTGCGGCAACAATCCAGCATCCAGATGAATGTCCTAAATCAACACCAGTATGGCTATACCTATATCCGCGAAGGAACCTGTAACCACCGCATTGTTGCATTGGATTGACGAAAGTTCCGG
>Ga0209416_1001980_pt1 | contig 12289 bp, 28 predicted proteins | sample RifGroF1_FD_184001 | JGI IMG/M metagenome (GOLD analysis project Ga0209416, IMG submission 184001) | Groundwater microbial communities from Rifle, Colorado, USA - Groundwater F1 (SPAdes) (version 2) | ecosystem: Environmental > Aquatic > Deep subsurface > Groundwater | place: Rifle, Colorado...
CATGAGTTATATAGTCATCGCCCTCATTAGGATGAATAAATTCTCCACACCATGCACATTCATGTATAACTTCCCTGCTATCACCTGTTCCTATAACTTTCATATTTCTGCTCATTATATAATCTCCTCTTCATTAATTTAACCACCTCTGCCTACCTACATACTATCAAATAGACAGAGATAACAAACTTAGGAGACATACATGGAACACTTGTCTAATGGGTTTTTGTATTTAATAGTATTAACTTTTTTGTGGTTGCCCAGGCCTCTAAGTTAATACTAAAGGTTAATCATCTAGTAACTCTGAAGGGTCAAGATAATAAATGTCTCTAATATCACTAAAACGAATAAATTTTGTATACTCGTTTTTAGCATTATTTAATGCAAAACTATCACAACATAAAGATAATACACGTCCTTTAAATTCAACACCATCATTTGTTATTACATTTACACATGTTATACCTTGTTTAACTACCATCTCACTATTTTTACTACCTTGAAATACAATTGCATTTATGCAACTTATAATCATCATAATTTAATCTCTCCTTATTCTTTAATCTTACTTTTCCTAATTATTTCCTCACAATCTTCAGCTTGTCTTGCTCCTGGCTCTACTATATATTCTCCCTTCTCCTTATCCCAAGTTAGAAAATATACACAACTATTTTCAGTTTCTAACATTGGTTCACTCCAATCAAAACTTAATAAATCAATTCCAGTATCTTTCTTTAATTGTGAAACTCCCTTTGCGTAATCTAATATACTTTTCGGTATCATTATGTAATCCTCCTTTGTTTTTATTTCTCATTATATTAATTATACAGAATGTTAATATAAATGTCAAGTAGTTTTATTATTGCAATTTACTTTTACAAATTATTTAACATAAATAGCAATCATATAATTAGGATGAATACGTCCAAATTCTTCTATATCTTTCAAAGATTTAAATTCCTTAATATAATCTTCTTGACTTTTTATATACCCTTTTACTTGTACAAGTGTTTTTATCATTATTATGTTCTCCTTTCTATTAAAGAGTAATTTATAATTCTTTAACCGATCTTACCATAACTTTTACATCTGGTGTTAAAATAACAGACATAGTTTCTACTGCGAATTTTCCTGCTTCTTCTTCATTCTCTGCTCTCATTTCTATACTGATATATCTACGTCCAATATACTTTCCAGTAGGCATAAGAGTTAATTCAATTTTATAAGTTTTCATAGGTAAATTCCTCCTTATTGTATTATTAAATTATACTTATGTTAAAACTTATTTTAAAACTTATTTATACCCATTATTCAATAATTCTAAGTAAAATTCAATATCTTTTTTAACTTCTTTTGATCGTTTAAATATGCCATCTTTTGTGTAATGCTGTTTTATTATTTTTGCGTTCATTGTATCATCTAAAAAGACATATCTTATAATCTCACCTGTAAATTCTTTTTGTAAGGTGTTCGAATATTCAAAAATATTTAAATAATTATTTGCTTCCATAGAGTTTACGGCACAATAACTACATCCTGCTCTATAAACTGAATCACCAAATACCATAAATTTTTTGCCTCTAGGATGATAATAGGAATTAACATCATTTTTAACGATTGCAATTTTCATGGTTAAATTCCTCCTTGATATCGTTTTTATATTATATCAGAATGTAAATATAATTGCAATACCTAAATTTCAAAATCATAGTCATTTACTTCTGCAATTGCTTCTTCATATTTTTTCTTAAGCACTTTTCTAAGACATAATTTCTTAACTATATCCATCTCTTTATAGAACTCATTCTTTCTTCCAGCAGATACTAATTTACTAATAACTATATCATCAGTCATAAAACCATCTTCCAGTTCAATATAAAAGTCAATTTGTTCAATAGTAATATTGCCTAAATGAATAGACTTAATATCACTGCATCCATATAGATAATTACTATACATAAGGAATGCACGTTCATCAATTTTAGAGATATTAAATTGCTTAAATATGTAATTTTTAATTTCCTGTTCATGTTGCCTTTGATAAAAATACATTTCTGAATCTTCATCAATAAAGAAAAATAAATTTCTGAAATCTTGTTGATCTGCCATATCTGCACATTTTCCGTAAATTTCTGCTTCAGATAAATCAAGTAAAAAAGTATCATTATATAGGATTTCCGACAATTCTTCTATGTTTATTACTTTTATAGTATTTTTGATTGGTGTTTGTGTCATTAAGAACACTCTCCTTTAAATTAGATTGGTTTAATTAACTTAGTTATTATATCCTCTATTCTACCTTACTGAATGTTTATAGAATGTGATTGTAAAGCAGATACAAAATATATTAACTATTTAATTTATGCTTATTTCTCATTATCAAGCAACATTTTAACTTTATTAATTTCTTCCTCAGTGTGTACTGTGCCACCTGTGTTGAATTCAATATACCATACCAATACTTCTGCTTTAGTTTTAAGATTATTGACATTAAACAATAAATCAATATCAAGAGGCATCCAACCTTCAAATTCTTTATAATAATGCCCAAATGCAGGTATTTCGTTATTTATAAATCTCATACATGCTGTCAATCTTTGCAATCCATCAACACAAACCATATTACCTTTTTAATCATCCATCCAACCAGGATGATTAAAATAAATAACCTTTGCAGATTTACCGCCACGAAGCATGAATTCTACAAAAGCAATTTGCTGTTCTTCGTTCCATACGTGACCACGTTGGAAGTCTGGATTCAATTCTAATCCATGTTTTTCTGTCCAACTGTTAATGGTATCTTTGATTTCACTTAAATTTATGTTTATTTGATAACTGCCAACTGAAGTTAATTGTGGAATCTCTGAATATTTCATATGTAATCCTCCCTCGTATTTTCTTATTTAATTATAACACAATATAAAAATAAATGCAAGATAATATTTAATAATTCCAATTAATATTTTCAATTCCTAAAACTCTACTTGCAAAATCTTTAATTTTCCGTTCCTGTATCTCAATTTTTTCTCTATTCTCTCTACTCTCACCTGTAACTGACTTATACATATATTCCATATTGCTATGTACTATAATATCATTAACTAAACTAATTTCAACCCATACTTGATATTTAGTTTTCTTTGATTCCCTTAAACGACTTTTAGGTGCGATTTTATATATCGTATTTTTATGAAATACAATTGATAGTTTATTACCATTTACAAGATTAACGATATATTCAGTACTTCTATAAGAATAGTCACCTTCCTTTTCTAACTGCCATTGACCTTTGAAGAATTCTGAATCTTTCTTTCTAAAGAATGACGATAATTGTTTTTTGATGGATTCGTCTATTGTAATAATAGTGTTGAAGTCTAGCATTGTTTGTTACCTCCTTAAATTATCATTATCTATTCCATGTTTTATATTAACTTCGGATAATCTTTGCATAATTCAAAATTAATACCATCTGGTGCTGCCCAAAAGTATCGCATATTATTATATTCTGTTGTCAAAAAATCACATATTTTATTATGATGTATTAATTTATGACCGCTATTTAATATTTCTTTTTTAGTCATGTTGTTTTGTTTCCTCCTTTAATTATTATGTTCTCTATACTATCTTACTGTCTATTTATAAAGTGCCAATGTAAGACAGATGCAAAGCATATTAATTAAACTTAATTTATTCAGTAGTTATATATGCCCAATCATGTTCCATAAGATTCCTATATGCTTCATACTTCTCTATAATTTTATAGAAATTTGGTTGAGATTCAGTATATTTAATTAATCTTTTTGCATTTTCTATATCTTTTTTAATATCTCTGGCTGCCGTTACACCATAGTTAACATATGTAAAATCAACTCTTATATTTTGAGATTTCAAGTCATTCAGTAATACTTCATATTTCTTTGTTATTTCTTCAATCATTTCTTCAGAAAGCAAACTTTGAACATATTCTATTATTTTTTGTTCAAATTTGATATGTCTTGAAGAATCATAGTCTTTTGATGGAGCAGGAATTCTAAAATTTCGATCATTAATTGTTATGGTTTTACCTGTGAATTTAATTGTTACATTTTTAATATCCAGGATGTTGAACCAGTTTTTGATATTAGTTAATGTTTTTGCCATCATATTACCTCCCAACAGAATATTAATATAATTAATTTCCATGTACTTACTATACCATACTCAAATTGTTTTGTCAATATTAATTTCTTGATTGTTATAAACTTTAATTTTCCCCTAAACTTGGTTATACCCTTGCTGTTATACAGTCATATACATTTTTGTAAATATTTACTAAGTTTGAATATATGCTGGATGTTACGGGACTATATGGAATATTATGAATATAAGTTAACTGTCAATATATGGGTGCTGTTATGGGGGGGCATATGGATTTTGTTATTAATCATTTTTAATTTTTTCCAGTTTGGTTTATGCTCTGCTGTTATTGACATATTTTTACATTTACATGCTGTTCTGGTTTTATAAATATTATATACTTATTTGTAATTTCTCTCAAGTTTGAATAATAGTCTGCTGTTACCCCAATAAGTTATTTTTCAATGTCTTTGCTAAAATTCTTGTTATACTCCTGTGCCGTCCTAATTGTGATATTGTACTTACAGCAAATATCGTCTATATTCATATTGTCATAATTTGTCATGAATTCCTGTTTCGCTGTCATATCCCATTTTGTCTTTGGTTCCGGTATGCTTAAATTTATTGAAATTGGTTGTAAGACTTCTGTTATAGAGATTCTCAGTAAATCACATATAATTAATGTTGTCATAAATTCTGGTTTATATGGACTACTATGTTTCCTCAATTGGTATATAGTTGAAAGGGGTATCTCAGTTTGTTCAGCTATTTCCATGATTATTAGTTCTGATTTATCCATGTATGATTTAAGATTCGCTTTTATAGTGTTCTTATCTGTGTCTTGGTATTGTTTATATATTCGTATAAACTCCTTTTGCTGTTGTAAATCCATTGTGCGAATACTCCTTTATTTTTTGATATTTTAATGATTTTTTATTAATGTTTTTATTGTATTTTTAATGGTATATGTATTTATGATTCTATATGCCATTGTATCTTGCTAGGATTGATTTTAAGGGTAGTTTATTTGCTTAGTATAGTTGTTTTAACCTTTTATTAATATATAGCCTTAAATGGGTTTATAGAGCGACTTTTATATTACCTCAGACAATAGACAAATAAAAAACCACTAACAGTATTATTAAATACTCGTTAATGGCTCAAAGGCTCTAGATGTTTATTCAGTTTTAGGTTATAGTTATTTCCTTTTTGCATTTCTTACAGTAAACTATTATATTCTTTGTTAAGGCTCCAGGTAAGAGTTTAAATAACTTCTGTCTACAATATGGACATAAAAACCAAGTGAACATTATTTGTTATACTCCTTTATGGCTTTTATTACATTTTCCAAATGTTCAAAACCAAAACTCATACAAACAAAATTCTGTCTTGCAGAAATTTCCATTGAGTAAATATTACCTTTTTTGTCCCACATCAAAGTAGTATAATAATTATATTTTTTAAAATCTTCTTGTTCTTTCTTGGTTCTTTCCTGCATCCAGTTTTTTAAAGAAGGTATTTCTTTAACGAATTCATAAGGTAGCGCGTAACGTGCTAGATGACTACTTTCATAATATTGTTGAGATTGCACACCGTTAAGAACATTAATATTAATTTTTACTTCTTCAAATGGTGTATATCCTTCCTTGGCACAATCACATAAAGGCTCTTTTGTGCTGTGTACGTGTAAACCTTTATTAATTACTTCTAAACTGTTAAAATTACAATTTAAATATTCATTGACAAGTTTTAGTATATTTTCCTTGTTATACTCAAAATGCTTTCTGGTAATATGAGATAATTGACTTGAACTGTTATTTCTAGTGTCCCATGTATGATCCGCATAAAAGCAAGAATCAACATGGCCGACAACATCAAGACCTTTAGCATAATTTGGAGTTTTATTACTATTTTGAAATCCATTTATTTCTATGTAAATCAATCTGCCTTCAATGTTGCGTATTCTGGTTCTTATTCGGCAATTGCCGACTTCAAACATTTCACTCCCTGCACCTTCAAAAATCAATGTATTATTTTGCATTATTGAATACCTCCTTTTAATTCCTGTTAAACAGGTTAAGCGGAAGGGTTATTATAACCCCGCCGGAATTCTCGGCCTCTGCTCCCTAGCCCTGTTATCTTATATTTACCGCAAATTGCCTACCAGATTTTTCAAAAAATACTTCTGCCCAGTTATAAGCAATTTCGCATTCACGCCAAACTTGTTCCCAATCAATATAATCCATTAAATTCTCAGGTATTTCTCCAAGAAAAATAATTATTTCTTCTTTATGCAATTTCCTTGCAATGTCTGATCCATCCTGCAAAGTGTCGGTGGTTACTTCTATAATGATGTAATCTTGATCAATAATAGTCTGAAGTGTTTCTTCTTGAGTTGTTCTACTAACTTTACATAATGCTGTAAATTCTTCTTTGTCACTGATACTTTCGGCTACTTTCTGCATTATTTCATTAAGTTTAACAATATTGTCATATTCTCCAATGTTAAAAGGTGCTTCATAGTCATGAATAGCATATTCCTCATTATTACCAAGTATTAACTTAATTTCCTGTTGCAATTGTTCTTCATTCATTGGAAGTGTTAGCCATTTTCCTTCTAAACTCCCTGTTACATATTTTGCTAAATTCCTAACATAAATTTTAATCATTCTAAGCACTCCTTTAAATTTATGTATTTTTACTTGCTATTTGCTTCGCTCTTGACACTTCTTATTCTATCAGATCGCCGTTAGTATGTCAATAACAATTCGATAGTTTTTAATAAATTTTTTAATTATTTTTTATTTTATTATTCTTACATAAAGAAAAAACAGGGTATTTATTACCCTGTTCAATACTGCTCTAACACTGATAATATTTCCATCATATACCTACTATTTTTATTTACTAATTCCTGTTGTTTTGTTGTTCCTTTATTGGGTTTATATCCTGCATAAAGGCATGATTCAGCTTGTTTTTTAATATCTGGTAATACTTTTCTGAGATAATCCTGGGCAGTAAATGACTGATTTAATTGGGCAGGTTTAACCTTTAAATTCATAAAACCTGACCAAAATTTATTAAATGCTTCTATCATAAGAGGATGATCAACCTTTTTCATAATGTGCCTAACTTTATTGAATATTTGCCATTCTTTCATTAAATATCTACCTCCTATTTAATTTATATGTATATTCTGCTTGTTTATAATTATAATATACTTCTGTTCGCAAGTCAAGTAAATTATTTTGATACTCTGTACTAATTTAAATCATGATCAATTTTTCCTTTGGATCTGATTTTGTTAATCTGTTATTGAGTATAAAAATAAAACCCCTTGACGGGGTTAAATTTCTATTTCGTATTCTTCTTCATGCTCCCATTTCGTGAGAAGATGGATTCTAACTTCTTCACGAATATCTGCTATGATTTGGTCTATGAAATTCTCTGCCTCCTCGATAGAGTAAAAACCTTCCTCAATTTCATTTCTACCAAAAGTGACTTCATCATTAATAAAAGACACTTTTAAATACGTAGAATATCTTTCATCTAATCTAAATATGTGCGTTGTTGGCAGTTTATCTGCCTCTATACAAGTAATATGAACTCGAATTGGTAATCCTTGAGCAAAATCATTATACTTTTGAATTTTAATTTTCATTTAAATCTCTCCTTTAATTTATAGTATTATTTATCTACATATAATTATAATACCATTCTGTTAAAATTGCAATACCCAAAACACATAAAACAAAAATAAATTTAACTCCCATTTCTGAGAGTTAATAATAATTTCCATCTACAATTGATCCACATTTACTAAACTGAGCAATTGATCCCTGCTGTTATTTCTATTATCAATTATTTCTACTAGCACAGGAACCCAGTTAATAATACATCTAATAGCGTTCCAAAAATCTGCACCCTTTAAATCTTCTATAGCAGTTCCCCAAAGTGGGTATTCAATGGAATAATAAAACCCTATGTCCTCGTTTTTGCGTTCTGTGATATGTTTTTCATATCTGAAATAAAAGTCAGTTGGTTTATTTTTACCATCCTTGTCTTTGATTCTTACCGTTGCGGTATTGTCAAAATAATTGCTTTCTCCACTGCCCCAAATATCTTCTGCAACATCAATAAGAATATTATGCAGGACATTAGTGAATTGGATAGCCACTTCTCGGCGTTTTTTCTCACCGTCTAACATAGATTGTACCTTTGACTGTAAATTTTCTAAACTTACTTTTGGTTGATTGGTCATGTTAAGACCCTCCTTATTATTAATAAGTATTAGGTTGTTAACCTTGAATATATACTATCATATTGTTAATATAATGTCAAATACTTTTTTGGTGTTTTGTTGATTAATTTTTAAGTAAGGATGTTCAAACAAAAATATAAAGCAGGTATATTTTAACCCTGCTTTTCTAATTAATCTATATCAATCATTTTCTCAATTATTTTTATTCTCTGTCCTTCTGTCATCATTCCGGCATAGTCCCAAGATAAAACAATATCGTCATAACAAAAATGTGTTGTATTTCCATTTTCATCTATTGCATTGTTAAAACCTCCACAAGCTGAACATACCTTTTCTTTTGATTCTGTTTTTGTCCAAAGCTTGTTATTCATGTCATAAAATTTCTTATCTATTTGGATATAATCAAACATTGTTCAGCACTCCCTCAATTAATTTATTATGTATCGGTTAATACCTATTATAATATAAAAATAATAATATTGCAATACCTTAGACAAAAATAAAACAGGAGTCTAAAACTCCTGTTGTTTGCTCTTTATATTGTTTTTGTAGTTTCTCTTTAAGCACTTTTACATTTTGAGAAATACTTGCTTCTATTGTTAGATACATTTCTTCAACATCTTTTTAATAGTCTAAGATAGTCTTTGCTTCTTCCTGAGATAATTCATATTTAACCTTCCTCAATATTCAATTCCATTTCACCCATTAAACTTAAAAAGTAAGTATTCGGCCTATCTAATACCACTTCCAGAAAAGCTGCAATACCTTTCTTTGTTGGTGTTTTGCCTTTATTCCTCATGTGGTCGATTGCTTTTAGTATGATTTCTTTATGCTCCATTGTCAAAGGCTCCCTTCAAATATGTATTATACTTTAAAATTCATTGCAATGCATTAAATATGGGTCTTTTAATTCTTCAATAATCTCTTCATCTAACCATTTGTCAGTATCTTCTATGAGTTCATCAACCTTTTTATTCCATTGCTTACTGGAATAATTTTCAGGGTTATCAGCACAAAATTCAACTAAAAATCCATGAGTTAGGGCTTTTAATTGTTTTTTATTATATTCCATTTGAAAACCCTCCTTTTAATGTGTGGTGCTGATTATAATTATAATACTATTCTTTTAGATTGTCAAGTAGGAGAGAAAGAAAAACAGGTTTTTAACCCCGTTAATCAATACTTATTCATCATCCGTACATACCCACCCAGGATGATATTCTGTACAGGTTTCCTTCTGTTCGCATTCATTATATTTTTTAGCTTGTTCCGTTAGTCTTTCATTTTCCGATTCGATAATCTTGTAAATAGGATTTTGCATTATTTCACTTCCTTTCTATATCATGACCTAATCGTTACTTGATCATGACTTATTTTTCAACAATTGATTTAATTGTTTTATTGTATACGTTCCTATTAAATATTCTGGTAATTCTTTATGCCTAACTACTACATTAAATAAACCATGCTTAATTTCTTCATAATATCTAATGCTAAATATTTCTGAGAATTCAAAAATTTCTGCCATTTCTTTCCTATTACATTTTATCTTAATACGGCTTTCCATTTAATAACCTCCCTTAAAATATGTAGTTGATACTTACTATATTAAACTATAAATATAATAATGTCAAGTGTTGATTTATAGATTGTTATAGATAAAAAGAAAAAGCCCGAAAGCTCTATATGTTGTTACTTTTATACTAACTTAAATTCCATTATTAAACAATTATTGTCACTCCCAATAGGTAATTTATACCATTTTATAGACTCTTCATTAAATTGATAATGACTAGCTTTGTTATACTTCATATATACACCCTTTCTACCATTGCAAGTTGACCACTCATGTTCTGGATTATCGGCAACAACTACATATAACGCATTGGTTTGTACTTTGTTTACCTCTCTAATTTGGTCTACTAATTCGGGTTTTTGATGATTAATAACTATAAACCTTTTTCCTTTTTGCAATTCCTTTTTTAATTGACTAAGGTTTTTAATATTCATTTATGTATAACCTCCTAATTATATTATTATAAGTTAGATCCAAATACCAGCTTTATAATGTTTTTAATAAATGATATTTTCCATTTTGTATTTTCTGCCTTGCTTCATTTGCATTAAATGCCAATACTTCTACCACTTTTTTAACTCCGTTGTCAATACAACCAAAAATATAAAGCATTTCAGAATATTCTTTACCTTTGATTATTTTAGTACAAATACCATTTTTTCTTTTCTTTAGTATTGTAATTGGTGTCATTCGCTCCGCACCTCCTGTATAATCCATTAACCTATTATAGCACGTATTTTTATTTTTGTAAAGTGTTTAATTCAAGCAAAAATAAAAAAAGGCTCAATGGACTTTATATTGCTTGTAGTTTATCTTTCCAATATTCATTTATTAATTCTTTGCTATATCCTTCTATATACTCAATAACGGCCTTTATATCAGCTATAGTTATTTTATTCTTTCTTAAGTCTGATATAATCTGAGTAAAGTCATAGGACAGGATATCATAAATTATAAGGAATTGTTTATAACTAAAAGGGTTATTCTTTTGCAAGGATAAGAATATTTCCTGCTTAATATTGTTAATCCTTATTTGTTTTTCCTCCTGCTCTATCCTTTCTTGTTTCTCCTGTTTTTCTTTTGCTATGTATATTGCTTCTTGGAATTGTTCCCTTATTGCTTTTTGCCGTTTCCTTTCGACTGCTTGTTGCTTATCCTTTTTCTTAGATTCCCTCTCCCATTGCTTAACAATTTTAGTATATGACATTTTATTAGCTCCTTTTAATTATATTCATAATTTATTATAGCAGATTATAAATATAAATGCAATGAGTATTAACATAATACTTCTTAAATTTAGAAAAATAAAAGAGGCTGAGAGCCTCAATTTTTAGTATATACTAATCATTCTAATTTTTCTTTGAATAATCCTATAGGCTTACTTTAACCCTTTTTCTATTCCTGCGTAATAATCTTCTTTTCCTTCTGCTGTCTGAGACATTTCTTTAAATCTTTCGATTTCTTCTGTGATTTCTCTTTGAACAATTTCTAATTCAGCAATAATTTTTTCTTGTGTTTTAGTCATTTGTTATAAGCCCCCTTTTAATATGTAATATATTTAATGATTAATTATATCACAATCTAAATATAAATACAAGAGGGTACGGTAATTTTAAAATTTATTTTACATTTATTGTATATTAGTATATTATAATAATATAATTTAAGACAAATAATAAAAGAGGCTCTCGGCCTCTAATTCACTACTGGTTTTAATTCATTCATTGGAACCAAAAATTTATTATTAGGGTTGCTTACCTCTTGTACTACCTTGTAAGCATGTACTCCCTTTTGTACCTTATCAATAAAGTAAGACTCATTATGATCGCCAATAATTTTAACTATGATACCTGATTTGGTTTTATATTGCATTGTCTGAATACCTCCTTAAAAATATGTAATATTATTCCTGTTCTATCTTAAACTTTATATTTGAGTATATACCGGAACGTATTTGACATAATATATTACTAAGTAAATATTCAGGTTCTCCTGCGTCTTTACCTTCTTTATCTAAAATTATTTCTAAGGCTCTTAATTCTTTCCTGGTACACTCTACTATAATACTTTGGCCTTTTGTTTTAGATTTCATTTTCACAACCTCCTGTATATTTATATTACTATTATAACATTTTTAACGGTACGGTGCAACAACTTTATTAAGATAATTGGGATTAATTTATTGTAAATAAATGTATATTAAAATATCATCATATAATAATCTTAATATAAAAGTAAAGTTTTATTTCATGTTTGAGAAAAAAGAAAACCGCTTATAGCGGTTAAAATTGAATGTATTCATTATCGACACTAAAACTAAATATCGAATGTCCTTC
>Ga0209416_1001986_pt1 | contig 12263 bp, 12 predicted proteins | sample RifGroF1_FD_184001 | JGI IMG/M metagenome (GOLD analysis project Ga0209416, IMG submission 184001) | Groundwater microbial communities from Rifle, Colorado, USA - Groundwater F1 (SPAdes) (version 2) | ecosystem: Environmental > Aquatic > Deep subsurface > Groundwater | place: Rifle, Colorado...
ACATTTCAATTGCATCTGGTGCAAGAGGAAAATCTAAATCCCAAGAGATTCTAAATTTCAAATACGATCTCAAAGATGAAAGCATTCTGTTTATGCTATTAAAATCCAAACCATTATTTTTTCTTGCATTCGCATTCGCAGGTTTTCCATAAATTCCAAGACCACCGTAAACCTTACTGTAGATCTCTCCCAAGAAATCTGTTTCAAAGACCCCAGTACCTTTTTCTTCTTTTTCAGAGCCACTTAAAGGTATGTTCATACCACCCGAAGCATTACCGTGGCTTAAATCGTCGCTAGCAGCTTCACCCTTGTCTTTGGCCGATATACCAATGTTTTCAATAACTTTCCCCCTTATTTTGTCCAAATCCTTCAAATGTTCACCCGCTCTTAGGTACCCCTTGTAGTTTGAAATGTCTTTTTTCGTAGCATTCTTAAATTCAACAGATCTGAAATGTAGGAAGACAGCAAATATACAAAGATCTCGTGCATAGTTATGTATGGTTTGCATACTGTAATTACTGTTCTGTAGATTCAGAAGGAAGTCATCTTGTTCTGGTAGCTTAGGAAATGTATTTTTCATATTTAAATGTTACTACAAATTGAAATTTAAGTAATCAGGGTAGGGGTAGTAAAAATTTTTGAGGGGGAGAGAAACAAAGTAATGTTGAAAGAGAGTATGAAATATTAAGAAGAGGATGTACATGTATTTGGTCATTAATAACGATTGTTAAAATAAGCTACAGGAACCGATTCTTTCCTTCTCTTTATATCGTCACCGCATATAAGGAGCATTATACTCGGTTACTTGCAATCAAATTGTAACATACTCTCTACCATAGGGGAAGGGTATCTACCTCATCTGTATAAACAATTAGATATTCCAAAATCTTTGGATTCTCATTCCCTATTTTATTCCATCGATTATTTTTAAAATGGAAGAGATTAGCAAACAGTTATCCACAGTGACATTTTACTACAGGCCATCGCGTACTACAGGCTTGTTGGCCCCTACCCCCTACTCCATGAAACAGTAGCGCCTTTAACCAAGAAGATTTATGAAGATTGCAATGAAGAAAAATACCGCCAATGAAATTAAAGAGAAGAAAATATTCCTCTCTTTGTATTGAATATCCCCCTGGCTTACTACACTAACACACAGAAAGTACCCTACTACAGGGACGAAAGAAATAATCTCATGGGAATTACCAGTTAAGAAGACACCCAAGAAAAGGGTCAAAACTACCAGCCCAGTGAGTATCGTTTTCCATATTTGTTCTTTAGCATCTATACCGATATTCAGATAGTGGACATACACAACTATTCCGTAAACAATTATAATTATTGGAAGAAGGAAATATATTGGTAGATTGCTTGAGAGTAAACTGAATGTAACAAAATAAATCGTTAAAAGGGAGAGCAGGTACGAAGATGTTCTACCAACATGTATTAACGGAATATTCTTAAAAAGACCAACATTGAATACGTTCGCCATCAAGAAGGCTACGTAGTTACCGATGAAGACCAATGTCAAAAGAATCAAGAGTATGAGGGCTTCATACAAACGATTAAATTTCTGAAAGAAGAAGAACTCAATAAATATGGCTTCTGAAAAAACAAAAAGCGCCGCCTGAATTATGTACAAGATAGATTTTAACTTTACCTGGAAGTTGAAAGACCACAGAAGACCAACAAAGGATATGACAAAGTAAAGAGCACCATTCAAATATATCCTCGGGATTTCTACAGAGATATCTTTTTGCAAGATCTTGTTCAAAAACATAGCCACGGCTATCAATCCCGCGAGAAGAAGAAGTTTACCTCTTTTTTCTGTGTCTGAACTTACATTAACTCTTTCCATATATTATGCTCTCGATATATTTTAGACCTTTTTCGGTTAAAACCCTACCCCTTGAGGTTCTTTTTATTAAACCACATTTCATCAAATATGGCTCGTATACCTCCGAAAGAGTTGTAACATCTTCAGAAATAGAAGCTGCGAGGGTAGATAATCCTACTGGTCCACCATTAAAACTCAGCATTATGCATTTCAATATCTCTCTGTCTATATTCTCCAAGCCTCTCTCATCTATACCAAGCAATGTTTGAGTCTTCCCGACTATCTCGTCAGTAATTACAGAGACATTCTCACTACTTGCATAGTCTCTTGTTCTCTTAAGCAATCTTAAACCGATTCTAGCTGTACCTCTTGATGATCTCGCAAGCTTATCTAGGGCCCCCTTCTCTATTTTTATCTTCCAAAGTTTAGCAGCTCTTTCAAGAATGGAAACCATATCTTCGTCACTGAAGAAATCCAATCTCTGGACTAAACCAAATCTCTCCCTCATTGGAGAACTAATCTTCCCTATCTGGGTTGTTGCCCCTATTAATGTAAAAGGCTCTAAGTTCAACCTAATGGTTTTTGCTGAAGGACCCTTTCCCATGACAATATCTAGAACTCCATCTTCCATAGCTGGGTAAAGAATTTCCTCTACCACTCTAGATAATCTGTGTATCTCGTCTATGAAGAGTACATCATTTGCTTTTAGTCCTGTTAATATGGCTGCCAAATCCCCTTGTCTTTCTACTGCTGGACCAGAGGTTATCCTAAGATTGCACCCTATTTCATTTGCTATGGCCATAGCAAATGTAGTTTTTCCTAATCCTGGAGGCCCGTAAAAAAGTATGTGGTCTATGACTTCCTTCCTCTTCTTCGCAGATTCAATCATCATCAGGAGTGTTCTCTTCTCTTGCTTCCTTCCAATAATTTCTTCCAATCTACTTGGTCTAATCTTCTGCTCTAATTGTGCGTCTTTTTTCTTAGGTTCTTTTACTACTTTCTCAATATTTTCACTCACAAAACTTGATTGTATCATTATTCAGATAGTACTCTCTTAATTAAATCTTCTATCTCCATTCCCTCATCTTTGTCCAACATCTTCTCTCCCAAATCTACCTTCTCGTTCAATATATCTCCAGAGAATCCCAAAACCTTTAGGGCATTTTTCAAGTCCCTACTCTTCGCACTAGATACCTTTCCATCTTTGTCAAAGTCAACCTTCCCTCTTAATTCAAGAATTATCTTCTGTGCACCCTTACTTCCAAGACCAGATACCTTACTTAATTTCTTAGCATCTCCTTCAAGTATTATTTTCTCTAACTCGTCTTTCCTGTATGTAGAGAGTACTGCCAAAGCAATCTTGGGTCCTACTCCAGAAACGGTAATTAGCTCCTCAAAGAAATCTCTTTCTTCTTCTGTTTCAAAACCAAAAAGAGATTGAGCATCCTCTCTGACATGGAAATGGGTATACAGAGAAAGCTCTTGCTGTTTCTCTACTGAAGGAAAATTCTGAGGAATATGTACTCGGTAAGCTATTCCCATCTTAGTTAAGAGATCAATGTATGAATCTTTCCCAAAGGACATTTTCTGAACCACACCTGATATGTATGAAATCATTATTTATTATATCCTTGATATTAAGACTTGTGTAGCTATAGCGATTGCTATAGCGTCTGCTGCATCATCTGGTTTTGGAATTTCTTTTAATCTGCATATCATCTTTACGTTTTCTTGTACTTGCCTCTTAGTAGCTTTGCCATATCCTGCGATGGAACTTTTTACTTGTAATGGGGTAAATTCTTTTAGAGGTAGTTTGTTTTGTTCTAAAACAAGTAATACTACTCCCCTAGCTTCTCCCACAGCTATTGCGGTTGTAACATTTTTACAAAAAAGGAGTGTCTCTACACCAGCATATTCTGGTTTATATTTTTTTATTAGCTCATGCAAGTCTGTATATATCTCTGCTATTCTTTCAGAAACGGTTAGGCCCTTCTTAGTAATTAAAGCACCGTAATCTACAGGGGTTGGGTCTCCATTTTCGTTGAAATCTACAATTGCCCATCCGGTAGTAGCAAGTCCAGGGTCTATACCTATTATTCTCATAATATTATTCTAACATTTTCTGGTTCTCTTTTTGGATAAGTTCTTGTACCTCATTAAATCCGTAACCCAAGGATATCCTCTCGTCCTCTTCCATATCATCAAGATTGATTATTGTACACTCCACTGCCCTACCATCTTTAAACTGTATAATCGGAACAATATCTAGTGTCGCTTCTTTCTCAAAGGTTCTCTCATAAGAAAACAACAAACTGACATCATCTTTACTCAGAGTATCTCCAAAGCTAACAACGGGATATTCTTGCTTATTTCGAGGAGTCCAAACTATGGCATAAAGGTAACTTTCTATGTTACCAACAATTAGAATATCTTTGTTATCACTTATCGATTTGGGGTTCTCTAATATTTTTTGGAATCTTTCCTTTAGTGCTTCTCTCCTTTTCAGTACCAAATCAGATAGACGATCCCTCTCTGTTCTTGTTAATCCTCTAAGTTGGGAATCTTTTGGGTCCATAATAGTATTGTATATAACTTATATAATACTACTATATCCTATGTGCACCCTACTCTGTCAAGTCTGTTGCTAATCAAATCTCACGAAGATATTACAACAGTACTTAATCCTGATCCTTTAATACGAATGTACATTTTTCGTAGTTTGCTTCCATTAATGTCCTACTCTCGGGGTCAAAGCTTTCTAAATCTATTACTGCACATTCGATAACTGTTCCACCTGCAAATTTTATTATTGGTATAGCACTATCCATGTTGGAATTGTTTCTATTTTCTATACAATCTCTTTCTGCACAAAGTAGTCCAACCCTATATCTCTCTGTATGAAAATCTCCATACATAATCGTTCTTTCATAATCACCTTCCGCTTCCTCCTCAATTGTAAAAACGCAAATATAACTTCCGCGTTTATCCAATGTGAACAAATTAGTGATTGAAAAAAGGTTTTTTTCTGGATCTTGCATAGCTTCTGTAAGCTTTCGGATCTTTTCTTCTCGTCTTTCTCTGTTGGGAGACTTTTTCTCTTGAGGATCTCTGAACATATATATAAAAATATAAACTTATTTGGAGCAGTTTATATTGTAAAAACTATACACCTAGTAAACTAGATCTGTCCATACATCTTGGACATCATCGCAATCTTCTAGTTTCTCAATCGCTTCTTCTACCTTTGCTATCTCTTCAGAACTTAATTCTTTCTTCATCTTTGCCTCTTTTATTATGATAGCCTCTTTCATTACATATCCTAATTTAGAGATTGCATCTCTAACATGGGCAAATTGGTTAAACTCTGTATATATCTCAAAACCTTTCTCACCATCCACCTCTATCTCTACAATATCTAGTACCCCATCTATATCCATAATTGAAAGCATTACAGTTTCAGAATCTTCTTTTTCAAAAATATCTCCTTCTCCAAACTTAGGAGACTTAACCATATGCCCACTCTTAACAACAATGTATCCCTTGGCCTCAAAATTCCACGATACAGAGCCTGTGTCCCCCATTCTACCCCCGATATCGTCAAAAAGCTGTCTAATCTCTGCTACAGTTCTATTCTTGTTATCACTAAGTGTATCTACAAGCATTTGAATTCCAAAAGGACCAAACCCCTCATATGTATTCTCTTCGAAAATAACACCATCGCCACCCTCTCCTGTGCCCTTCTGTATAGCCTTCTCTATTCTATCTGCTGGGAAACCAGCTTCCTTTGCTTTATCTATGTACAATCTTAAATTAGGATTCATTACAGGATCTCCACCACCCTGCCTAGATGCATGAGTAATCATTACTGAAAGTTTGGAAAATATTTTCCCCTTTTTTGCATCATTTGCCGCTTTCTTGTGTTTAATTGTATCCCACTTAGAATGTCCTGACATTGTATTAAATTTTTACTTTATATCTCTTTTCTTCTACCGATTCCTCTTTCTTCTCATATTTCCTATCTGCTACTGGCTGTACATCAGTCTCTACTTTTTCTTTATTTACAGAACGATTCCCCTTCTCGCTATATGACTGCCTACTCCACTTATCTATCTTCTCCTCTATCTCTGCTCTTGGTACACCATATTTCTCCCTAGATCTTTGAACTATCTCGTCTCTCAAATGGAACTTTTCGTACCTTGGAGGAAGAGATTTAGCACTAAATGGCGTTGAAGTCATACCATCTATGCAAAGCTTTACATACATAGAGAAGGCATCCAAAGAGACAAGATCGTCCGCTGATACCACAGGAGCAAATTCCTTCTCAAGAATTGAAGCATCTGACTGACTGACTACAAATGAACCCAAAGTTCCAACATTGCCAAAGATAGCCTGCCTTACAGTTAAAGGTAATTGATCAATATACTGGTTAGTCATGATTAAGTTGAGTTTGTATTTTCTTGCTTCTGAAAGAATTTTTGCAAAAGAATCTGTAGCGAAATTCTGGAACTCATCTACATACAGGAAGAAATCCTTTCTCTGTTCAAAAGGAATATCTACCCTTTCCATTGCTGTCGCTTGAAGCCTTGTGATTATCATGCCACCTAGTAGAGACGCTGTTTCCTCACCAAGCTTACCTTGGGCTAGATTTACAAGAAGGATTTTACGATTATCCATAATTTCTCTTAAATCTATTGTCGATTTAACCTGTCCAACTATATTTCTGGTAACAGCAGAGGAAATGAATCTACCAACCTTGTTCTGGATTGGGGATACTGCTTCTGCGAGTAATCTTGGGTTCTGTGACATCTGTGCAAACTCTTCAACCCAGAACTTGTAAAGTATTGGATCGTGAACCTGCTTAAGTATGAACTTACGATAATTCATATCTGTAAGCATCCTAATTACCGCCAAAAGAGTTATACCCTGTGCTTCTAGAGCAGTAGCTACGGTATTTGTAAGAATATATTGAAGTCTTGGACCCCAAGAATCACCGAACTGTTTTTTGAATACCTCTACTACACCATCCGCTATTAAATCTCTTTGAGATTTATCTTTTAATTCCAAAAGGTTGAACCCTACTGGGTTCTCAATATCTGTAGGATTAAAGTAGATAACATCATCAATTCTGTTTGGTGGGATATATTCCAAAAGCTCTTCTACAGTATCTCCATGGGCATCTACAAAACATGCACCGTCTCCCGCTAATACATCTGAAATGAACATATTTTTAAACAAAGTAGATTTACCAGCACCTGTTTTACCAAGAAGGTAGAAATGCCTCGCACGATCCCCTCTCTTCAATCCGAAGTTAATCCTATGCCCTCTGTAATCTGTTTCTCCAAATATTGTTACATCGCCATCACTAGCTTTAGGGACATTCATAGGTGGTTCAAGTTTTTTAGACCTACTCCATGCAATGGTAGGTGTCTCTACAGAGATATTTGGTAAATGATACAAAGATGCCAACTCTTCAATATTTAATATATCCTCTTCACCATTTGGCATGAATCTCTTAATATAGTCTTCGTAAATTTCTTTCCCTGTCTTCTGAGGAACAGCATGAACAAAGTTATTTAAGTGTGCAGTAGTAAACTGTTTAAAGCTAGCCATTATATCTCTTAGAATTTGCTCTGACCTCTCCTGTGTCCCAGCCTTCGTAACTATCCTAACTCTAACTTCAAAACCAAGCTTAAGCATCTTAGTCTCAATTTCACTTAATTCTTCCTCTTGGCCTGGCTCTAGTTTTACAACCTCTTTCTTTGCTCCCTGTGATTCACTGTAGGAAAGATTTTTCCCAATTGTAGCGATTAAACTGGTAAGCTTTGCAATAATGTTGAACCCCCCCATATCCTTACCCTCTCGAATAGCAGAGATATATTCCTTGGATTTTTTTTGCCAGTAATTAGAGATTGGTCTTACAATTATCTGCAACCAAGCCTTCTCCCCTTTCTCCAACTCTGACATAGCACCAGTTATAGCTGCGAGAGGATCTACTTCGAAATTTCTAAATGTTTTAATTGGGAAGATGGAGTCCTTCTCCATCTCAACCTCTCCACTAGTAACAAAAACCTCTTCTCCTATTTCGCTATTATTTAATGAGTAATCTTTTTCATAACTGATATCTGCATTGGGATACTGTGCATAGATTTGTCCTTCTATGAATTTCGCTAAATGACCTGGGGTAACAACAAAAAATCTTATCCCATCCTCACAACTTGAGATTATTTCAAAGCTAATGAGATCCAGAGATTTTTTAGAATCTCCCAAGATACCGTGAATAGAAGCAAACATCTGTTCTGCAGCAAGTGCTGACTTATCATTTTCCCTTGGAACAAGTATTTGCATCACAAGGGGATTGCGAATATCTTCGAAAACATCTACCCCCTCTTCTTTGTTTCTTTTGGCAAAAATAAGTACAAAAGCAACAAAGGCCAAGGAGAATATTATTAAGAATAGTAATGGAAGTACCATAAGAGCAATTTTAGATTAAATATTCACTTTAAGCAAATATCCTAGAAGCTGTACATCCTTTTGATGTCCTCTCCTAAAATAATTACAATGTCTCCAGTTGTCATAAAGTCTGGACGTCCTTCCACAAGCTCAAAGTTGTCTGAGAATATCTCAGATACAATTTTAAAAGATTTTTTAAAATCATCCGGCTTAGATATATACATTATGGTTTTTTTAATAGTTTTTGGTGCATTCTCATATCTAATTACATCGCAACCAGAGTTCTCAATTTTTCTGCCAAATTGCTGAGCAGCACCCGCTACTCCACTTCCGTTATATACCTCTACTCTAACTCTTTCCTTCTCTAGCTCTTTATCAATAAGCAGAGATATTAATTCTCTGTATGAGTTATCAAATTTCGAATTAAGAAGATATCTCCTTATTCCACCAGAGTTGGACAATTCCTCTTCTGAGTATTCAGGATTGCCTAAATCAATAGCGTAGGATTCGCTTGTTTGTAATATTTTTTCAATGCTCTTTATCATATTCACTGTTTCAACGAAAGAGAGATCTGAATAGATGTTGTTATTGAAATTCTTTATATCATTAACCTTGAACAAACTCTTAACAAAGGATAGTTTTGAAGATATCTCTTGAAGTTTAAAGAATCCCTCCGACAGGGAAACATTACCTTTCTTGAACATCTCGCGATACCTATCTTTTGAGCTCATATTTTCACCAAAAGCCGAATCCAGAGTTATATTTGCTTCACTATTTATATAGATATAATCATTAAAAGTAATACCCAAGATTTGGCTTATTTGCCACACCGCATACTCTACTCCCCTATCTTCTTGCAAGGTGTCCCCCGCATATCTGAAAGAGGATATAGGAATTGCATTACCGAAATTTTCTTCTAAACCAGTAGAGTACAACCAGCTTGGTATATATACCAAAAGAGATTTCCCCTTCTCCCTGTTATTTAGAAATAAATACACCTCAGATATTCTCCTTTCATTTTCTAAGCCCTCCTCAAACACAATTACTGTTCTCTTGGATTCGCCATTACTTTGCGAAAGTAGATATCTTTGAGAACCATTTAATATTGTTTTGTCGATTGTTTTTATATTTGTAACAGTAAAAATGTAATACAAAACGAACCCTACTAAAAGTATTAATGGTAAAGATAGTAAAATGATTCTAAAAGGGAAATTACTTCTCGTTGTTTTTTTACTCCTTCTTCTTCTCATTTAATAAAGCCTAAAAGTTACAACCTTTTCATCCATATCTTTAAAGGAGATTAATATAGACTCAAGCTCTATCTGCTCTGGAATACAATCTCTTTTCGTTTTTTCATATAGTAAATCTCCTTCAATTGGAATACCCATATATGCTAGAGTTGCTCTAATTTGATGCATTCTACCAGTAAGGATATTTACAAGATATTCATTCTCTCCAATTCTTTTTATGTAGGATATGGACTTCTTGGAATTTGGGAATTTCTCTTTCTTAAATTCCATTCTAAGTCTGTTTTTCCTATCTCTACCGATATATCCTTCGTACAAAGACCAACTTTCATCCATTTCAAAATTATTCTTCTGTAGAGTGTCTAGTTCCTCTTTTATATCTTTTTCATATATCGTTAAGGCACTCTCTCCTACCGTTCTTGCGTGATATATTTTCTTAACTTCGTGGTTCTCAAATTCCCCTTGAAGATACTCCTGGGCTTTTGGTGTTTTAGCGAAAATCATTATTCCAGAAACACACTTATCTAATCTATGCACAAGTCCTGCCCTATTGAGTCTTGTGTCAAACTCATTTTTCTTTTCTAGATATCCTCGAACAAAATTAACCAACGTACTGTCCGCATTTTTCATCCCAGGATGAACTGCAATGCCCTTTGGTTTCTTCAAAACCAGATACTGCTCAGTTTCGTGAAGGATATCCAAGTCACCTAATTGAGGAACAATCCCTATATTATTGTCCTGCTGTTCTAACTCCTGCACAATTCTTTCTCTCGAGATTTCTACTATATCTCCTTCTTTCAATTTGTAGGAACTTTTACTCTCTCGATCATTTACTTTTACTACCTCTTTAAATATCTTGTGCAGGAAAGTTCTGCTTGGAGCTTCAAATCCCAGTTCCTTCAATTTTTCGAGAACAAAGAGGTCAACTCTTACATTGCTTTTATTGTCTTTCTCAACGATTACGATCATATGTTTTATTTGGATAATCTGATTGGCTGATTAATATCTGCAGAAGAAATTGTTCTAACAGAAGACACTCTTTCGATTGATAATCTGGAATCTGTTTCCTGCCTTAGGAAGAAAAGACTCCCGATTAAGCTCCACAGAAGAAATACTAAACAGTTGATTTTATCTATCACTGAAATGTCGTTTTGAAGATATACATAGAGGATAAATGCAGTAGAAAGAAGAATTAGGAACAAATTGGTAAATATATATAATGCTTTCTCTTCCTTGCCTTCTGTATTGGGAGTAACAAAGGAAAGAATTATTAGTATTAAAATAATCGGTACAAGTAAAACTCCTCCCTGTACTACCCACGTAACATTGTTAGCTATGACACCAGAGAAAACAAAAGACATGGCAAGCATTGCTTCTGCTGAAAAGAAAACCACTGGAAACATCTCTCTCCAATGCCATTTTTTAATTATTACAACACCAATAGTTGCAAAAAGAAGAAAACCTACAAACATAACCAAAATATTTATACCTCCATCAAAGATATTCAGAAATCTCCAAGGTAAAAGTCTAAACATAAATATCTCCTCCCCATATTTCTCATACGGCAACCAATACCATATAAATCCGGAGAATGTTTCCCAATTAGAGATGATGTAAGCGATACGGGCCCCTACTAAACTAAAAAATCCAGATAAGAAAAACATGTCAAAGGTAGATGATCTCTCTTTCCTACTTTCCACGCTTCCTCTCCAGAAGATAATTAATCCCATGAGAAAGATGAAAAGAAAAACTAGGGATGGATTAATCTGGGAAAGAAAGTCTATTATCTTTTGAGTATATGTACTAATCACAGTATATATAATACCACACGTTTATCTCTTCTGCCTTTTCTTCTTTGAAGAATGTTTCTTCCTGTTCTTCTTAACTTTTGTCTGTACAGGAGCTTCTTCCTTAACCTCTTTTTTCTTAAATGCACCTGCTAAACCAGAAGCCATAATTTTGTATCCACCAATTATTTTCCCACCTAATTTCTCAGATACACTTCTTCTTTGACTACTGTATTTAGTCCCTTGGGTTTCAACTACCTCGGTTAGCTCTTCTCTTACTTCAAGGTTCTGCTTCTGCATCTCCTCTATACTTGGAGCTACTATCTCTTGCTTGATTACTGCTGTTTTAATTACTGCACTACAAAATGGACAGAAGTTCGACTTTTTCTCTACATACACTCCACATGATGGACACTTTCTTTTGAGTTTGTAATTACAGCTAGGACAGTAAAGAAATCCCGGATAAAGTTGAGTCCCACACTTTGGACAATCACCTAATTCTGATGTTTCGTATTTAAGATATCTTCTCTCAAGATCTGCCCAATATATTTCTTCAATCGTTTGATTAGGTCTAATGATTAAATATATTAACCAACCAAAAACGTTAAAAAGTGCAGCTAATATTACGTACAAAATTCTACTTCTTTTGTTAGATGTTCTCTCCCCGGAATCTGCCCATATCCAGTCCAATACCACTATCCAAAATATTACGAAGGCAAAAAGCAATATCTTCCAAACAATATTGAAATTTATACTTCCTGCTCCCTCTACGACTCCCAATATGAAATCTTCCATATTTTACTTAATATAATTAAAAAAAATGGTCGAGGAGGGAATCGAACCCTCATACTATTGCTAGTACGGGATTTTGAGTCCCGCGTGTCTGCCAGTTCCACCACTCGACCTTATTAAGATGTATTATATCGCTATTTATCGCCTTTA
>Ga0209416_1001988_pt1 | contig 12258 bp, 9 predicted proteins | sample RifGroF1_FD_184001 | JGI IMG/M metagenome (GOLD analysis project Ga0209416, IMG submission 184001) | Groundwater microbial communities from Rifle, Colorado, USA - Groundwater F1 (SPAdes) (version 2) | ecosystem: Environmental > Aquatic > Deep subsurface > Groundwater | place: Rifle, Colorado...
AGAAATTAACCAGATGTTTAAATAGCCGGGTCTCATACAAAGAAACTATAAAGGAGAGGTACCTGCTAAAATTAACAATCACCTCTACTTTTATTAAAAAAAATACCGATAATTAATAAATTGTTGATATTTATTAATTATTTTTGTATAAGTTTAAATAGTTTATTAAGATAAAAGGTTGATTACGTATGAATAAAACTACTAATTTTAAGAAATTTGAAAAGAAGGTCTTCTTAAACTTCGCCAATATCATATCCTGGTTATCTGAAAAAACCAGTTTTCTGTTTAAAAAGATTCATGAAATCGGCTCTCAAAAACTAACGATAATGTTAATACCCCACTCTGAAAAAAAGGTATTCAACTTAAGAATAAATCTTTTCCTTTTAACACTCATAATTATTAGTGCATCATCATCACTTGGAGTAATTACCTTTCTTTCTATAGACAATTATAACAAATCAATGCAATATTATGATGCCAGTATAAAAACACAGGTTAATGAAAAAAAATCACGGGAATACAAAGAAATTTTGAATGAGATATACGAATCTCATAAAACATATAAAGTTAAATTAAACACTTTACTTACAAAACTTAATTCACCTGCAATTAAAGCTATGGAAGAAAATTATAATTACAGTCTGAATCAAGGAGGTCCTCTTAATCAAATAGAAAAAAATAATTTATCCGATATTGAGTTTGAAAAGGTGGAATCACAAAAACTATTAATGGATTATAAATTTTCGGCAAAAGCATTTAATGAAATCACTAACAAACTTTCAAGCCATGAAAAAATAACAAAAGACCTTCCTTTCGGCAGTCCTGTTAGAGGGCCTTATTTTATAACATCAACGTTCGGACTAAGAATTCATCCTGTTTTTAAAGTTCTCGATGTTCACACAGGTATTGACTTAGCTAATGAGTTTGGAACACCAATTATATCAACGGCGCCGGGAACTGTTGAAAAAGTACTATATAGCGGAGTCGGTTATGGAAATCACATCATAATCAGACATAAAATGGGTTATTCAACCCTTTACGCCCATTTACGATCTGCCGTGGTAGTTCCAGGAGATCAAGTTAGAAAAAATCAAATAATCGGTTACATGGGTAATAGTGGAACGGTTACAGGTGTTCATATTCATTATGAAATAAGACTTGCCAATAAACCGGTTGATCCATGGATTTATCTTAATGTAGACTAGTCACCAGGGATATATAATGCATACTAAAAATGACAATTCAATAAATTCATTTATCGGTAATTCTACTTATTTTAGTGGAGATATAGAAACCGATGGACCAATAAGAATTGATGGAAAATTCAAAGGAAGAATCATTTCTTCGGGAATGGTTTATCTTGGAAGAAAAAGTTTATCCGAGTGCAAAATTTTTGCTCGTGATGTGATAATTGGCGGTACAATCAAAGGTGATATTTATTCAGAAAACAGTTTAAAAGTGTTAAAATCTGCTGAAATAATAGGAAACATATATTCATCAACAATACAAATGGATGATGGAGTAATCTTTGATGGTGAATGCAGAATTCTATCCAAGGAGGAAATGAAATCTTTAATAGATAAAAGGAAAATAGAAAGAATCTAACAGGTACAATATGGATAAAATAAACAATAACTATTATTTATTTAATACAGATTTAAAAAATAAGGACTTAAAAAAAAAGAAAAATATTAATGATAAAGATACTAAACAGGTAACGTCACGATCTTTTTTTAACAATTTATTTGAAAGTGAACAGTTATTAAATGAATCTGAAATAATTGAGAAACAATCAATTGAATATGAATCATTCCGTGAAGAAATATCAGTAATGTTAAAAGATATTGGTAATCAGGGTAAAAAATTAAAACAAAATAGAAACATAATTGAACTTGAAAAATACAAAAAGATAATCAAGTCCTTTTTAAATAAAATAATTAATGCATCTGAATCTGTTACATTAAAATCAATTTATAACAGTAAAAAAAAGGAGAAAATTTCAAAACTTCATCTTTCAATAATTGATGAAGAACTTTTACACTTAACAAGAACATTTATTGATGCACAGTCTTCAATTATTAAACTTGCATCACAATTAGATAAAATTGAAGGATTATTATTAGATTTAGCTTTTTAGAATGGAGAACTATTTATGAATTTAGACTACAATGAAAATATAGATAATTTAAGAGATTTAGAAGACACAGACATTTCTGTAAAAAAGAAAATTAAAAAAAATCACAAAATTGCTGATGACGACAACTTTTACCGTGTAAAAACAGTTTATAATCAATACTCATATATTTTTAGATCAAAAAATACAGATATTCCAAGAGGAACAATTTTAATTGTTCCAACACAATATGGTAATGAAGTTGGTATTTGCCAGGGAAAAACAACAAATATCGATGAGATTTCATATCAGGACGAATTAACTGATATAGTAAGAATTGCTAATGAGAAAGACAAAGCTAAGCATAGTGAAAATATCAAAAAAGAAGAAAAAGCATACGAATTAACAATAAAGAAAATTGCTGAACATAAACTTGAAATGAAATTAATTAATGTTCATTATTTTCTGGAAGATTCAAAAATATTATTTAACTTCACATCAGATGGCAGAGTGGATTTTAGAGAACTGGTTAAAGATCTTGCGTCGATTTTCAAAACAAGAATTGAACTCCGGCAAATTGGCGTCAGGGATGAATGTAGAATAATTGGAAGTTATGGTCAATGCGGTAAAAAGTTATGTTGCTCAGGAACCCTTAACGAATTAACTCCTATCACCATAAAAATGGCGAAAGAACAAAATATTACTTTAAATTCATTAAAAATAAGCGGTACTTGTGGCAGACTTCTTTGTTGCTTATCCTATGAGAATGAAACATATACAGAAGAAAAAAAGGCTTATCCACGTGAAGGGACTAAAGTATTTGTTAATGATGAATTATTTATTCTTGTTGAAATTAATATTCAATCAAAGAAATTAAAACTATTAAGTGAAGAACACAGAGAAAGGTTTATTTATATAAGTAAAAATGATTTATCATTTGATAAATCTAAAAATATGTATATAGCAAATTTAAATCATTAAAGCTTCTTGCAAAAAAAACTCTTTTTATCTCGAATTTTTGCACAGGGGTCTCAGAAGAAACTTAAAAGCCTGCATTCTCTGCAGGCTTTTTAATAATGAAAATTCTTATATGCGAGTACACTAACAACATCACCGGTACCTGTTATTTTAACGAGTCGATCAGTCATGTTCTTTATTACTTTATGTACCTTTCCCGACGGAATACTTCCCCATGTTATTGTTTCGTCAACAATAAACCCGGATTTACTTAAAAGGTGTATTAAATTCTTCTTATTAAACAAAAACAAATGATCATCAACAATACATCTCCAATCTTCATCAAATACTTTAGAAAACACCCCATCTGAATTTGGTGTAGTAATTACAATAAAACCATCGGGTTTTAATAATTTATAAATTTTTTCTATAAAATCTTTCGGATTATTTAAATGTTCAATAAGATGTGAAAAATGAATAAAATCAAAAGAACCTTCGCGCAAATCAGCCTCTTCCAGAGTTTTATTTATTATATTAACACCATATTTACTAATACCATATATTGCGGATTCCTTACATATTTCAATCCCGGTTGATTTATGCCCGCAATCATCCATATATTTTAAAAATAAACCTGTCGCACAACCAATTTCTAAAATAGATGACCCCTTATCAAGTAGTGATAATACATCAAAATCATCAATTGTTTTTTTTACTAAATTAAAAAAGTTTTCTTCATTCTGAATTTCATATTGAAAATAATCATGATTATATCTTTGCTTTGTTTTATCAATTGATTCCTGAGGATTTTGAAATATCATTTTACAAAAACCACATTGATTAAAGCCTGATTTTTTCCATTTATTCGTATAAATATTCTTTATTTTATTCTTTGAACAAATCGGACATTCTGTAAAATACACCACAATTTTCTCCCTTATTTTGGCCCTGAAATTCTAAAAGAATTATTAAATACTGTCATATTACCATTCCAATCAGAGACTTCTATTTTAATACCATATAATCCGGGAAGAAAATATTTTTCCCTTATAAAATAGGTATAATCATCTCCTGTAGAATATAAATTGTAAAAATTTTTATCAGTATTTGAAATGAAGTAATCATTATCTGTTTTATCCATAGAATCAAACTTAAGAGTATAAAATTCGTTACCATTAATAAAAACAGATATTTTATAAGGAACTTGAGCAAAATTATTAGTCTCTGAAAAATCCTGAGCTTTAATAAACAACTTACCACCACGTACAATACTTCTTGTTTTAAACAAAGACACAACTTCATTATTTAAAGTTACAAAAAAAACATCATGTATAACAGGTTTTTTTGTATCAATAACATCAAAAAATTGTATCGGATTAATAATCTGTTTTTTTACCATATCTTCAACTTCTAAATGCAGGTGGTATCCTGTTGATTTACCGGAATTGCCGGACAAAGCAACGATATCACCTTTATTAAAAAAGGTTACATTCGAATTATAAGAATTATCTTCAATATGTGAATAATTATATCTGAATGTATTATCAAAGTTTTGTAAAAGCACAAAATTACCATTTCCATATTTTAAATCACTTCTTCTTGATTTATTAAAGAAAACAGTAATAACATCTTCTTTTGCTTTCAGAGGTTCGTTGATACCAAATAAATCGATACCGGTATGAAAATGATCCGTTCTTGAATCGCCAAAAAGTGAAGTTATTACAAAATTATCCATTATAGATTGTGAAAAAAGTGGAATAATAAATATTTGCATACATAAAAATAAAAAAAATAATCTATAAATACTCATGAACCAACCTTAATGGAATAAATAACTATTGTATCATTCAATTTTAAATAAAAACTATCATTATCAATAAAATTAATATTTGAAACTAAATCTGAAAATTCACAACGATATGTAATTATACCCCGATTATTATAAACATATAAAAAAAAGAGTGCATTATTTTTTGAAAGGATTAATGTACTACCATCGTTGGACAATACAAATTCCTGAAGCTCACCCGGATAATAAAAAGAATTAAAAACCTGCTTTTTTATACTAAAATAAACAATTCCTTTTTCTGATTCAAAATATACAGTTTCATTATGTATTCTCATAAGAGGACTATACCGTACATCACTTTCAGTATCATATCTTCCAACAATTGATTTGGAAACAATATCATAAACCGTTATTATCTCAGGTTCAATCCCTGTAATTACTGAAAAATAAGTACCTGAATCATCAATTGCAACAGCTTTCGCAACATTAACTTTTGATAATAAATTTTCAGTATTAAGCGTAACAATTCCATCTTTATTTATTAATAATGCCTTACCATCAGAAAATGAAACAGCTGTATTAAAAAATTTATCTGTAGAAATTGATGTTATCATACTATTTGAGCTATATTCTTTAATAAGGGTATCACCGGTAAAAAGATTGGAAGTAAAACCGGAACCATTTGATTTCAATGAATAAATTATTGGATATTTTTCAGAAATAAAAGGATATCCGGTCGTTTTTATATCAGTAATCTTAATACCTTTATTTGTAAAAAGACTGACCGTATCACCATATTTTGAATAAACAGCATACCCCAAAGCATTACCGGCAATAAAATTATCACCTTCTGCTTGTTGTTTATAAACCATTGTTGAATTACTAATATTAAAATACCCTATTTCTTTATCAGATACATAAAAACCATCAGAGGTAAAATCTGATGAGGAATCTATAGTTTCAATAGTACTTCTCACAAAAAAAGTTAATTCATTTCCTAGTTTCACCGGGAAAAGAAGTGTATAAATGATACTTACAAAAAACAGTGCGAATATTAATGCTATTTTTTTTAATTTGATTTTCATAGTGGCATTATATAATTAATTAGCGATTTGTCAAACAATGTTTCAAGTATTAAACTTCTTGCTCATATAATAATTATATTCTGAAGCCCTTGCAAAAATTAGAAGTACATTATTTTCGCTTCATAGAAACAAAATATAATTGCGTTTAAAGTAGTTTCATGCAAAAATTCGAGAGAAATAAGTTTTTTTTGCAAAAAGCTCTTCTGTTATTATTTTTACAAAAGAAAACTCCCTTATCTGTGTAGATAAGGGAGTTTTTTTTATTTAATAATATTGAGGCTCGTGCAAAAATTTGACAAAGGAAAAGTATTTTTGCAAGAGACTCTATTATTTCACTTCTTCAACCAAAATAACACTATTGTTAAATGTAAAATTAACTTTACCACCACTAACAACTCCTGTTACTCCATCATATGCATTTCGCACATTTGTTCCATCTGCAAAAACTCCGGCAACATTAACATCGCTTGAACCTGTTCCATTGATTTTTATTACAACTTTATTGGTTATTCCGTTTTTACTATATATTCTACCATATGTGTTATTACTCAAATCAGTCTGACTTCCGGCACCAACAGCAACATTATCTCTTCTGAACTTGCCCAGTTTTTGCCAGTGAGTAAGTTGAGTTGCATTTGCTCCCCATTGATAATCACTTCTCGTACTCTGATTTAGATCTGACATCTCAGGTCCCAATGGACGTGAATTTTCATCTCCATAATAAATCTGAACACCACCAGGTGATAATAATAATGTCGTTCCAATATTATTATTTGTCTGATACCATCCATAATGTTGCTTATGATCATGTGAGTTTACATACGACAACACATTAAAAGCTGCATCACTATTGATTGAATTAGCATAAGTCTGCCATGTAGAACCAATACTACCTAAGTCACCGGTTTTCGGAAATGTAAAATTGATTATTGAATCAAATTTTCCATCATTAAAGTAATTACTTTTAGTAACACCATGATTCCAAACTTCACCTGTCATCCAGAAATCATCAGTCCATTGAGCACCCGGTGCTGTCGGATTATTCAGTCTCCATTTTTTCAAAGCAGCAACTCCGCTTGTTTTTAATGCAGACCATCTGTTCATTTCAACATGTTTTGCAGTATCAACTCTAAATCCATCTATACCAAACTCTTCAATCCAGGCAGATAACCATTTTGTTGTATATTCAGCAGGTGCAACATTCAGGTTTGTTCTTAATGTTTTTGCTGCCGGTATAATCCAATTATCATATCCTGAGGTTTCGCTATTCCATTTTGTCGTTAAAAATGGCGGAACACCTACTGCTGAAGTTGTTTCAGTTTTAAAATCAGGTAAACCATCTAAACTGCTATTAATATCAGAATATCCCGGTTGCCCCTCTTTTGGTCTATCTGTATATGTCGGTAAACCTGCTGCGATCCAATTAGCACCCCACCAATTACCCCAGTTTGTAGTTTCCCAATTAACGGCTTGCCATACACCATCCCACTTACCATCAGCCGGTGTCCATGTTGAATTATTTCCTGCTGTAAAGCCGCCAAAGTTATATTGCTCCATATCAAGTAATGTATTATATCCGGTATGATTCATAACGATATCAACTACAACTCGTATATTTAACTCATGTGCTTTGTTAACAAATGCTCTAAATTCTTCAACAGTTCCCATATTTTTATCCATCATTGTATAATCCTGAGGATAATACCCGTGATATGCATAGTGAGGAAACGTTTTTGTGTTATTTTTTGTAGAGCTTCCACCACCACACCATCCGTGAACCTGTTCATAAGGTGCTGTAATCCAAATCGCATTTACACCAAGATCCGTAAAATAATTTGCATCTAACTGAGCTGTTAAACCAGCAATATCACCACCATGAAATGTTCCTGTATTTAACTCAACAGAACCATAGTCTTTTTTTCTGCCATACGATTCATCATTTGCTTCATTACCATTTTTAAATCTGTCAGTTATTACAAAATAAACATTTGCATTATCCCATGAAAATACTGAGTCCGGTACTATTGTTGTATCATCTCTATCAAATGTATAAGTAACTTCAGTTGTTCCTGCAGAATTTGTTGCTGAAACAGATAATGATTTACTTGTTTTATCGTTGATATAAGCAGACACTGTAAATGTTACACCGTTATTTGTGAATGTTAACGGTATACTATTGATTATTGCACTTTTTGCAGTAATTGGTTCAACTGAAGATATTGTAATCGTTACTGAAGTAGTACCCTTAACATTTCCACCGGCAGGTGTCACTGTAATTACAGGTTTAACCGGTCCTATAGGAGTAGTCGGATCAGTATCAGAGTAAGTTCCATTATCATACCAGAATGTTGCGGTTTTCGTAGAAGCAATGGTACTTCCTTTGTTTAGAATAAAAGAAATTGTACCACCTGAAACATTTGCTGACGGTATTTCAAATTTAAACCAGCCTGCGTTATCATTCATACCGGTTGCTGCAACCATTGTCGGTTGAGCATCCCATGTAAAACCCATTGCTTTAGTACACTCAATGCCCGTACCGCTTGTTTCCCAAACCCAGATTGAAGGTGCTGACGCAGTCTTTACATAAATAATAACACCATCATACGGAGTAATTATTGTAACTGATTTACTTGAAAGATCAGAATCAAGCATTCCTGTTTTACATGCTATTGATTTGATTAAATAATCGCCATCCGTAAGTTTAAATGGTACTGTATATTTAGTCGATAATTTTGACGGCTCATCACCATTTGTTGTGTAATACACATCGGCACCGGCAGTTAACGATGTAATCGAAATTTCAGCTTCAGCTGAATAGGGAGCTGTACCGGATACACTAATTGTTGGTGAACTTACTTTAATTTCTTCTTCCTCAATAATATATTCAGCTGATCCTATTAGAGAAGGATTATATCCTTCCTTATATGCAATAGCCTTAATAGTTTTTGTACCTGATTGTAATGAGAAACCAGTTGCATATACTTCTGAACTCTCATTAGGAGTCGATCCGTCCGTTGTATATCGTATTATAGAACCGGCAGTTGCAGAAGATATAGTGAACTTAGTTGAAACTAAATACGGACTTGCATTTGATGCTGTAATCACCGGAGTTGCTGCATCAGGAAGTGACGAGTTTGAAATTACAAACTCTGCCGAAATAATATCAGATGAATTATAACCTTCTTTAAACCCGATTGCTTTTATCGTCTTAGTTCCTAAAGAAAGATTAAAAGCAGCACTGTATGTTGCTGATGCTTCTGTTGGTATTGTACCATCGATAGTATATTTTATTACTGCACCGGCAGTTTCACTTGTTATTGAAAAATTTGTAGAAATTAAATAAGGTGATCCATTTGATGCTGTAATAACCGGATTACTGACTTTTTGAATTTCAACGGTTATATCGTATAAACCTGTAACAACATCAGAAGGATTTAAACCGTCTTTATATGCAATAACACGTATAGTTTTATTTCCAGCCTGTAATGTAAATGGTGCCGTATATAAAGTTGATTCTATTGTTGGAATAGAACCGTCTATAGTATAACGAATTAGGGCATTTTCTGTTCCTGTTGTAACAGTAAATTTTGTTAGAACGGTATATGGACTTGTATTTGAAGCAGTAATTACAGGGTTTTCAACGTCAGGAATATTTATATCTGTAATTACATATTCTTTAGAAATAATAGAAGAAGGATTTAAACCATCTTTATACGCTATAGCTTTTATCGTTATTGTTCCCGCATTTAATGTAAAAGGATTTGTATATATTTCTGATAAAGTATTTGGATCTGATCCATCAACTGTATATTTAATTACAGCTCCTTCTGTTTCAGTTGTAATTGAAAAAACTGAATCAACCGTTAAAGGACTCTCAGCAGAATCAGCTATTTGCGGTTGAATAACATTATCTAAACTTTTATTTACTATTGTATAATTAGCAGAAGAAACACTTGAATGAAGTACAGTACCACCTTCTTTATACGCGATTGCTTTAACAACATAAGAACCTGCAGCAGCTAATGGTATTGCTTGTGAAAAAACCGCTGAATTTTCATCAGGATCAGAACCGTCAGTAGTATATCTGATTGTTGTGTTCTCAGTCGTTGATGTTAATATAACACCCGTAAATTCTTCAACCTGATATTGGCCGCTCAATGGTGCAAATACAACAGGATTAACAATTTCTTCTTGAATTATTTTATATAACGCTTTTACAATACTTGATTTTTTTAAACCATCTTTATATGCTATTGCTTTTATAAGGTATGTATTAACACCGGTAAAAGTTATCGGTTGAGTATATAGTGTAGAATTTTCGTTGGGAGTTGAGTTATCAAGAGTATATCTAATTTCAGCACCAACAGAATCTGATGTTAACACTACAGAAAGATTTTCAGAAATAGAATACGTCCCCTGTTCAAGACTGAAAACCGGATTACTACAAACTGTTTGCTGAGTAACCATAAGTGTTACTGATAAAGTATGGATTTCATCGGTAACATTAAGTTCCTTTTCTCCGGTCGCAACTAATACAGCTTCAGCCGTATCTGCATACGCATATTTCTCCATCAAGGGTAATATCATATTTATAAGAACTAACCGACGGTGCCCCTTCAGGTAATACAGTTAAACAAGCAACTGTACTGATTTTGGGTGTTTCTGTTACATCCCCACTAACCGGATTTTCTTCTATCTCTTGTGTACAAGAAAAAGATAATAAGAAAACAATAAAAAAAAGTGCCTTAATTATAGATATATTTTTTTTCATAATAACTCCTCAAATACATACAGCAAAAATTATGCCATGTACATATAGAAAAAAATAATTCCAATAATACATTTTAAATTACTATCAGAACTTACTGTCTCATTATTTTCTCATTAAAGATAATTATTTTTAGATTTATTCTATTTTTCAGAATCGGTTATAGAAAACCGACTCCAGCCAAGCACATCTCTTTTTCAACAATACAGATTTGCCTGTATACCGGACACAACAAAAAAACCTGCGGCTTTACGCAGGTTTTAATAATTAAGCATGTATAAAAATAACGAGCCTTTAACAATACTTATTGTTTACCAATTCGTGCTAAAGACGTTGTAAAATCATCACAATCATCTTTTTCAGCCGAAGTAGACGGATCTAACACATAAGGATTTTCAGCATTATCAACAGTTGCCGGATCATGCGGTAAAGAATCCACCGGACTCTGGCCATTTGTTGCAAGGAACATTACACCAATACCTTGAGTTTCAAGTTGTGCTTTTGTAATTCCTAATGCAGTAAACGGTATTTTCATTTCATAAAATACATCAAGACCTGATCTATTGTGAGTTGCACAATCCTGAAAATTAGCTACGTCATCAAGTCCTGCAATACCACTTCCTTTATAACCCCAAATTTCTGATGCAAATGATCCGTTACATGCTCCAAGCACCACACCAAGATCTTCCATTTCTGATTTATATGTTGGTAATGCATCAGCTTTCTTTCTTGTTAAGCTGTTAGTTCCATTAGCAAGGTATATTGCACTATTTTGAAACGGCGGATTTGAAGCAAAATAAAATACTGTATCAACACCCATTTCCTCAGTAAAAGTAAAACCTTTTAAACCGCCCCACGGATTATTTCCATCCGCAGCAAGCCCTGTAGTCCATCCTGCATTAGTATCAAATGCAAGAATCATTGTACCGGCAGTCCATGTAGGCCATTGAGAATCACCTTTATCATTGGCAGGATCAAAAACATCATTCAGATATACAAATTGAATACCAAGGTATAAATTTGCATCATCCCATGAAGCATAAAGAGTATACGGGTCATTAGACGGTGTTTCATGATGACCTCTAAATGATTTCGCATCATCAAAACCAGCTCCCTGAACAATTATCATATCTTCAGTCCAGTCAGCATAACTTGCATTTCCTGCCTTTCCTGATACCCACGCAGGAGTGATAACCTCCATACCGGTTGCCTTGTATTTTCCAACCTGACCGTTAGGATTAGTTTCATAAATAGAACTAACGGGTTCAACTTTTGTATAAGTGAATGTTTTTACTTCAGACAAACCACCCTGTTCAACAAACGTTTGAAGTTTTGTTGTTGCAGTAAACGTAAAAGTCTCTCCTGCATATACGGGTGATAAAGCGGTTGGAATTGATCCATCAGTACTAAAGTGAATACTAACTGTCGGGGATACTGCTAATGTTACACTTACATTAGTTACAAATCCTTTTGATCCCGGTGACGCTGTTACAAGCGGTGCCTGAGGGCCACTTAGTGTATATATAAATGAATTGATATCTGTAAC
>Ga0209416_1001990_pt1 | contig 12240 bp, 13 predicted proteins | sample RifGroF1_FD_184001 | JGI IMG/M metagenome (GOLD analysis project Ga0209416, IMG submission 184001) | Groundwater microbial communities from Rifle, Colorado, USA - Groundwater F1 (SPAdes) (version 2) | ecosystem: Environmental > Aquatic > Deep subsurface > Groundwater | place: Rifle, Colorado...
ACATGATATGAAACTTTGTCAAGAATATGCTACTTTAAATAGATATATCATAGCAGACATTATTTTATTAAAACTTATAAAAATAGGAGAAATAACTGCAAAAGAATATCATAATATTAAAATATTTGAAACAATTCATAACTACATTAATTTTAAAGATAATATTATACGTAAAGGTGCTATTTCTGCTTATGAAGGTGAAAAAGTTTTAATACCTATTAATATGCGTGATGGATCAATTTTAGCTATAGGCAAAGGTAATCCAGATTGGAATTATTCTGCCCCTCATGGTGCTGGTAGATTAATGAGTAGGAGTAAAGCAAAAGAAAATATTTCTATGGAAGACTATCAAGAATCTATGAAAGATATTTTTACTAATTCTGTAAGTACACATACGATTGACGAAGCACCTATGGCTTACAAACCTATAGAAGAGATTATTAATAATATTAATGATACCATTGAAATTATAGATATTATAAAACCTATTTATAATTATAAGACAGGAGAATGATTAAATTAATACAATACAAATAAAAGGAGGATTAAATTATGAGTAGAAAATTAGCAAGCATTAAAACTATCTCAGATATCCAACCAATTGAAAATAGAGATAGGATAGAATTGGCGATTGTAGATGGATGGCAGATTATTGTTAAAAAAGGTGAATACCAAATAGGTGATAAAACTATTTTTGTAGAAATTGATTCAGTGTTACCCGAAATACCAGAGTTTGAATTTTTAAGATCAAAGAAATTTAGAATTAAAACAATGAAAATGGCAGGTATATTATCTCAAGGCATTTGTTTACCACTATCTATTTTACCTACAGATAGACAATATAATTTAGAAGATGATGTTACAGAGATAATTGGAATTAAACAATATGAATCAACAAGAGATATTGAACCAGAAGAAATTGTACCTAAGAATAATAAAAAATTTCAACATCCTATATTTAAGTATTTATTTAAATATTCATTTTTTAGAAATTTACTACTACCTAAAAAACAAAATAGAGGATTCCCTGAATTTATACATAAGACAGATGAATGTCGCATTCAAAACATGCCATTTATATTAAAGAATAAAGATAATACATATGTTGTTCGTGAGAAGATTGACGGTCAAAGTGGAACATTCTTTTTAAAGAAAATGAATAAAAAGTGGCCTTGGCAAAAACAATGCTATGATTTTGGCGTATGTTCAAGAAATCTTAGATTATGGAATGAAACAGACAGTAGTTATTGGTTTGTTGCTAAGAAGTATAATATAAAAGAAGTGCTTAAAAACTTAATTAAAGATAATGAATTTGTAGCAATTCAAGGAGAATGTATTTCTCCAAAAGTACAAGGTAATAAATATAAAGTTTCTGAACCAGATTTATATGCTTTTAATCTTATTTATCCAGATGGTAAAGTATCTTGCCTATGGGGAGAAGAAATATTAAAACATTATGGCATTAAATGGTGTCCTTTGATTGAGAAAAATTTTATATTACCTGATTCAGTTAATGATTTGCTTGATTATTCAACAGGTAAATCAAAATTATTTAATACTTTAAGAGAAGGTTTAGTATTTAGAAATTATGAGAAGAATTTATCATTTAAAGCTGTAAGTTCTGAATTTTTAATTAAGAATGACGAATAAAATATAAAAATAAATAAAGGAGGTTATCTACTATAAAAACAAATATCTTCATACCTAAAACTATCAAAGTAGGTTTTCAAAATCGTTCTGATACATATACTCAAAAATTAGCCTACGTGATTTACTATGATCAAAAAAATGTATTGCGTAAGGAAAAATCCTGGGAGTCCTGGAGGGACAATAAAATCGAACCACAAGAATTCTCCAATGAACCAACATCAGGATTTGTATTGAATAAGAAAGTTGGGGATTACAAAAGTTCTTGGAATCATCGACATGCGTATTGTAGAGTATACGATTCTCGTAACTTTGAGATAGAAATATCAATAGAAAATTTATTATATATTCTTGAAAATAATTCATCAATTAAAGGAAAAGGTTTAGAAGGAGAATTCGTTTATGGTTGGGATGATAAGAATCTCATATTAATCCCTGTAGATTCTCCTGATTATAAAGAAATGATGGAACTTAATGATTTAAGACATGAGAAAAAGAAATTTGATAATAAAAATATGATTATTGGAGCAACATACAAAACTAACCAAAATTATGAATTAATCTATTTAGGTAGATATTATGAAAGAAACAAAGATAATAAAGAAACCAAATCATATTTTTTCTATGATAGAGATAATAAATGGAGTAAGATTACTATTATTAAATCTCTAACTGGAAATATTATTGATATAGTAAATGAAAATTGTGTTGAAGACTATGCAAATTTAATGGATGAATTATTAAAAAGTAGTTATTATTCTACCAGAGAGCAAAAGTATGATGAATATAAAGATTATACATTAGAAGAATTTAAGGAAAGTTTTAATAAACGTAATGGATTTTATAGTAGTAAATATTATGTAGAAATTAATGGTGTCTTAAATAAATATTATATACAAAAGTATTATAATTACTGGAGATACAATTCAGAAGTTAAATATAGTGTCTATACATTAAATAAAGGTCATAAAGATGAAAGAATTATTGATGAAAAATCAATAGAATATGTTTATAATCAAATAAAACCAAAATATTTAGTAACTTATGATAAAAATAAAAATATAATAAAGGAGTGGAAGTAAGTATGAGTGAAAAACAAATGACAAATGATGATAAGATTATGTTATTAAAATCTCAGATTGCAGAGAAGAAGAAAGGTTTAAAAGGTAAAAAGAAATTTTCACCTTTGACAAATTGCAGTATTGAATTGGATGGAACAAGGTATAATCTACATGTTTCACAGAAAGAATTATTGACTAATTTATTGATTAAATTAAATATGTATAGATTATCTGTTGTTGATTTAGAATTAGAAGATGAATATATTATGAGTGGATTTAGAGTTGATGAATGGATTACGGATATTAAATTAAAATTAGAGATTTTAAGGTATGAGGAAGAAGATAGGAAATTGAAAGTTTTAGAACGGAAATTGCATAATTTGCTTTCGTTAGACAAAAAAGTAGAATTAGAAATTGGTGAAATTGAATCAATGATTTAGTAGATTTAATGTTTAGAGATACTACATATAGTATAAATATAGATTATGAATACTATATGTAGTATAAAAATCATAATGAAACATAAACTTTATCACAACTTAAAAAGGAGGTTAATATATTATTGATAGGGTTACAAGAATTAGTTTTAAATAATAATACTAATGTTTATAAATTAGCAGAAGAGTTAGGAATATCTCCAAATTCAATATATAGATGGTTTATAGTAAATAAAGTACCTAATAAATACATAAAATATTTATCTGAAAAATATACAGTAAAAGAAGAATATATAAATAAAATAGTAAATAGTATAAGCACATATCAACCAAAAGGAAAATCATTTAATGATTATGAAATTCGTGGAGACATTACTGCTATATTCTTAGAAAATAAAAAAGGATTAAAACAAGAAACATTAATTGATACAGAAGACTTAGAACGTATTAAAGCAATGGGATTGCATTGGCATTTACGACTTGAACCAACACATAAATATTATTATGCAGGAGCCACTGGAAGAAAAACAAAAGGACAAAAATCAAATTATTATTTACAAATGGTTATTATGAATGTTGATTTTGATAAAAATAATATACAAGTTGTAGATCATATAGATCAAGACAAATTAAATAATAGAAAATATAATTTGAGAATTATTAATAAGAGCAATAACGCAAAACATAGAAAAAATAAAAATATTAATAATAGTTCTGGTTATAGAAATGTATGTTGGGTATCTAGTAAAGAACAATGGAGAGTACAATTGCAAATAAATGGAAAATGTGTTAGATTTGGTGATTTTGATGATGTAGATGAAGCTGGTGAATTAGCAAAAAAATTAAGAGAAAAATATTATGGAGAATTTAAAGGAGGAAATTAATTTGATTATTTTAACGCATTCAGATTATGACGGGATTTCAGCAGCAATCATAGGAAAAGTAGTATATCCTAATGCAAAAGTAGAATTCTGTAATTATGATGACATTAATGAAAAAGTATTAGAACATTTAGGTAAAGATGTTATTTTTATTACTGACATATCAGTTAATGAAGAAGTTGCAGAAAAGATTGAAGAAAATAATTCTCAATACAATGATTGTGTATTATTATTTGATCATCATAAAACTGCAAAATGGCTAACTAAATATAATTGGGTTACATTTGCAGATGATAAATGTGGTGCGAGAGTATTTTATGAATGGTTGATGGATAGATATACAGATTGTGAAGCATCAGAAAAATTAGCAAAATATATTGACTTAGTTACATATGCTAATGACTATGACCTTTGGATTCATAAATATCCATTGAGTAAAAAGTTAAATATGCTTGCTTATGAATATGGATTTGAAAGGTTTATGAATAGATTCTTAGATAATCCAGATTGTACCTTAACTAAATCAGAAGAATTAATATTAGAATTAGCTAATGAACGTAAAATGAAATTTATCGAAGAACAAAAGAAAAATATGAAACTATATAAAGATAATCAGGGTAAAACTGTTGCTGTATTTTTGTCTACTCAGCATGCAGGAGAAGTTAGAGATTTTATTAATGATGATAATATTGATTACTATTTATTCTTTAGTTTGAATAAAGGTATTGCTAGTTTAAGGACTAAAGGTGAAGTAGATTGTTCTGAGGTTGCTAAGATGTTTGGAGGAGGCGGGCATACTAAAGCTGCTGGATTTCAGTTTAAATTTGATTTAGATAGTTTTGTGAGGGAATATGGATTGGTTGAAAGATTATAGTTGACAAGTTAATAAAAGAATGTTAAAATAATAATAGTTAAAAAGAAAAATAAAAAACTAGGAGGAATTTATATGTATAATAATTTTGAAGAAATAAATCAAGAAGAAAGACAAGAGTATATTAATAAACTATATGATAAGTTAATTGAATTTATTAAACGAATGGCAATTGGTACAGATACATTAGATAAACTTAATTCTAATTCATCTCCTAAAGAGTATAAAGAATTTGCCGAAAGTATTGCAGATCAATTAGGAGTAAGAGAAGAATTAGATGAGATAGTAAAAGAAATTGATATTTTAAATATACTTAAAGATAGAATGTAAATATAATAGATTAAAATAAAAAGGAGGAAATTTAATATGAATAAACCTAAACTAGAAGAATTTATGGTGTTTGAAAATAAAAATGGAGAGATGGGAGTAATTATAAAAAGAGATTCAGATAATTGTCCTTGGTGGAAATGTTATAAAGATGAAGATAGTGGTCAAATATTTGATGAGCACGATGAACGATATAATTATATTAAAAAATTATATAAAGTTAAATATGGTTATGATAAACGATTCAATGCCTTAAAATTTATGAAAACTGGAAGTATATATAATTATAATTGTGTTTATGAGTATGTTGAACCTGTTGAAGAAACTAAATCAGTTAATATTACAATTAATCTCACTTTAAATGATACTAAAAATTTAAAAGATATTGCAAATGAAATTAAAGCAGTTTTAGAAAAATCTAATTTTACAAACCCTTGATTTATAAGGATTAGAGAGTATTTATATACATAAAATTAAAGTATAATATAAATATTATAATAAAAGAAAGATTTTATTCAAACTTTAAAGAAAAAGGAGAAATAAATATGTACTTTTGGTGTCGTACTTGTAGAAAAATAATACCAGAAGAAGAAATAAATATTGGAGAATATTTTGAAGAGTATCATGAATTATGTGGTACATGTATAAGTCACGATGTAGAATTAACTAAAGAAGAAATAATTCAATCATGTATTGATTATTTAATTGATTGTGGATTTACACCGGAAGATTATGAAAAAGAATTTAAAAAGCAAAATAATTGTTGACAGAATGATAAAATAAATGTTATAATGTGGATAGAAAATTTAAAGGAGGTTACATATGGATAAGATCAAGAGAATTCAAGAGTTAACCACACTATTAAACAAAGCATGTGATACATACTATAATCTAAATACTTCTATAATGGAGAATCGTGAATACAATATCTTATTTGACGAACTTAAATCATTAGAAGAATCTACAAATATCATATTATCTAATTCTCCAACGCAAAGAGCAGGTTATAAAGTAGTATCAAATCTACCAAAAGTACACCATAATATCCCTTTATTGTCACTTGACAAGATTAAAGAAATTCCTAAATTGGTAAAATGGTTAGGTGACAAACAGGGTGTATTAATGTTAAAGATTGATGGAGGGACAGGAAAAGTAACTTATCAAAAAGAATTTAAACAATTAGTAACTAGAGGTGATTCAGAAACAAATATCGGAGAAGATATTTCTCATAATGTTAATAGTATTAAAAATATTCCATTAACAATTGATGATGTAAATGAAATTCAAATTGTTGGTGAGAATTATATGAAATATTCTTCATTTAATGAATTAAATGCAAAAATTAAAAATACAGAAGATAAGTATGCCAATCCAAGGAATTTAGCAAATGGCTCGGTTGGTTTGCTTGATTCTAAAGTATGTAAGGATAGAAATATTGAATTTTGTGCTTTTAATATTCTTAAAGGAAATAAATTTAAAACTAAAGTAGAACAATTAGAATGGTTAAAATCACAAGGATTTGATACTGTTCAATATTGGATTGTTACTAAAGATAATCTTGAAGAAATTATAAATAAGATTATAGAAGATATTCCTACTTTTGATTATCCAATTGATGGCCTAGTACTAACATTCAATGATATTAAATATGCAGAATCATTAGGCAAAACCAATCATCATTATAATGGATCAATTTCTTTCAAATTCGAGGATAGTTGGTTTAAGACAAAATATCTATACACAGAATGGAACACAAGTAGATTTGGTAAAATTGTTGGAACAGGAATTTTTGAGACAGTTAACATTGAAGGAACTGAGGTTAATAGAGCAACAACACATAATTTAGATAGATTTTGGCAATTAAAACTTGGTAAAAATGATGTAATTGAAGTATCAAAAAGGAATAAAATTATTCCTGCTATTGAAAATAATATTACAAGAAGTGGGACAGATTTAATTCCTACTGAATGCCCAACTTGTAAAGGAAAAGTAGAAATAAGAAAAGTAGTAAATACGCATGATTTATTCTGTCTTAATCCTGATTGCGATGCAAAACTACTTAAAAAACTTAAACACTTTGTTAATAAACAATGTTTTAATATCTCTGATATTGGTGAAGCATCATTAGAAGTATTTATTGACAAAGGTTTTTTAACTTGTTATATGGATATTTTCAAGTTAGAAAGATATAAAAAAGATATTATATCATGATTAAAGCGATTGAAAATTCTAAGAGTATTAAAATGTGTTCACTAATTGCATCTTTAGGAATTAAAAATATTGGATTTGGCAGTTCTAATAGATTAGAGAAACATTTCAATAGTGATATTAATGCATTTCTAAAAGCAACTAATTCTTATCATAATTTTATTGATATTGAAGATTTTGGTGAAACTACTGCAATGAGTATTTATTCATATTTTAAAGATGAAGATAATATGAAACAATTTAAGGAATTGTTGGATGTTATTAGTATTAAGAAGGAGGAAAAGAAAGAGATGTTTAATACAGATAATTTTTTTAGTGAGAAAAAAGTTTATGCAACTGGCAGTTTTAGTAATTACAAAAAGGAAGAACTTAAAAATTTATTAGAAGGTTTAGGTGCTACATTTGCTTCAGGTTATGCTAAGTCATTAGATTACTTGATCGTTGGTAGTATCAAAGGTAGTAGTAAAGTTGAAAAAGCGATTAAAGATGGTATACAAGTAATCGGTGAAGATGAATTTATTAGAATGATTAATTAAGGGTGTTAAATTTTGTTCAAGGGGAAATAAATTAAAAATAAATAAAATTCCCCTTGACAGAATGTAAAAATAAATGTATAATAATGAAGGATTAAGTTATGGAAGGGTAAGAGGTAGGGAGTAAGAAGTTGAGAAATACAAAGTTAAATCCAAAAAATTAAAAAGAAAAGGAGAAATGATTTATGGTAGAAATTAAGGTTGATCCGTACAAATCAGTAGTAATTTTAGATGCAGATGGTGAAGAATTAACTATTTCAGAAGGAGATAGCATCCAATTCTGTCTTGATTCTGGTCTAGTAAAGGAAGGTAGAATAACAAAACTACAAGGTAAAGGAGATAAACTTAAGATTCAAATGATGCCAAAAGAAAAGGAATGTGAGGAAATTTGGCCTATTGTTGTGATGAGTGAAGGTAGTTTAAGATTAGTTGAAGAAGATGATGGGGAAGATAGTATGGATGATAGTGATAGTGGTAATGAGGATGAAGAATAGGATTTAATGGGTAAATTGGTTAGGAATTTGGCATATTGGTAAGTTAATTAAATAAGTATACAGATTATAAAAATAAAAATATAATATAAAAGGAGATTAATATTACATATGGCAAATAATACATTTGAATTTGTTGGTAAATTATCAATTGGTAAAGAATCAGAAAAATTTAAACCATATACTACAGAAACTTATCCTAGTGGATGGGTAAACAATAAATTGCTTTTCAATGTGATTGCAGGAGATAATCGTCACATGCTTGAATCCAAAGGTGGATATTTTGCTAATGGAGAAGGTAAAATATATTCATTCTCTAAAGCAGGGAAAGATGATGAAGGTAATGATGTAAAAGGTGAAAAAATTGAAATAGCATGGAAGAATAGATTCAAACCAGAAGAAATTGCTAATGTAGCAGAATTTAAAAAATTTGTTATTGATTTAGAAGAACCTGGGCGTAGATTTAAATTAGAAAAAGCATTAGAAAAATATAAAGATGGTTCATTGGAAGATGGAGAACTAGAAAATTTAGGTGTAGAAGATATTGAAAAAGCATGTGAAGATAGTAAAAAGAAACGTAAAGAATTTATTGCTGAATCTGATTTTTCTGAATACCTTTATAAATTAATTTCTTCAGGTAAAATTAATGAAAGAATGTTTAAAGTTATTGGCAATATTGTTAATCAATATTCAGATAATACTGAGAAGTTTTATAAAAAATATACTCCTACAAGAATTTATCTGGCAGAAAAAGATGCTCAATCATCTTCGACAGGTCAATTAACAGTATTTTTTAATAAAGATAGTTTAGATGATAGTTTATTTAAGAAAACTCAAAAATATTATGTTAATGGATATGTTAGAGATTATGACAATCAAAGAAAAACTAATATTCCTTGTCCAGTAATTTTAACTATTGATTTTACAAATGAAGATGAAAAAATTCAAAAAGTAAATAATTTATTTGTTAAACAATTTACTATTAAAGATAAATCATGGAAAGAATTTGGGGTTAAAGTTAAAATATTAGATGGTGCTCAAAAAATGGAAATCACTGAAGATATGCTAAATGATTTTCAACGTGAAATGTTAGAATTGGAAGCTATGACTATGGATCAAATCAGAGAAGATATTATGAAAGAAACTGGTGGCAATATTTATGGTGATACTATAAGAGAAATGATAATTATAAATGCTGCAAAAGGATATTCAAAAGGTAGAAAAGATACAATATATGAAAATCAAGATTTTGTTATTACTCCAATAGAAATAAAGAAGGGGGTAAATGATAAAAATAAAGAAAAAGAAGAAGATATATTTGATGATTTAGATTTAAATTTAGAATAATAAAATAAAAGGGGTGAAATATCCCCTTTTAAATATAAATAAATAATAAAGGAGATTAGATTATATGACAAGAAGAAAAGTAGGTAAAAGAAAAGAAGTTAAAATTGATTTTGCAAATTATAGTTATTTATTAGATGGGATCGCCGGGATCGGAAAGGAACAACCTATTTCTGAACCTGTTTTACTTGAGAAGGGATGGACTCCTATTGGTGAAGTAAAAATTGGTGATAAAATTTATGGAGAAGATGGAAATTTATATACTGTGACTGGAATATTTCCTCAAGGTATTAAAGATGTTTATGAAATAATATTTTCTGATGATACTAAAACAAGATGTGGTCTTGAACATTTATGGCATATACATACAAGGAAACAAAGAATTAATATGAAAAATAAAAACGATTATAGATTTCAAATTAAATCTTTAAAAGATATAATGATAGATTATAAAAATATAGATTATTATAAATATTCAATACCAATTAATTCAGAAATAAAATTTACAGAAAAAGAAAATTTACCACTTGATCCTTATATTTTTGGATTATTGTTGGGAGATGGTGGATTTACAAAAAGTGTTATAACTTTTACTAATCCAGAAACAGAATTATTTGAACAGTTAGAACAAGGAATAAAAGAATTAGATTTAGAATTACATTATAGAGATTTTGAAAATCATCGACAAGCAACAATAGTAAAAAATGATAATGAGAAATACAATAAATTAAATACAATTATAAATAATTTAGGTTTATCTGGCTGTGATTCAAGACAAAAATTTATTCCAAAACAATATATATATTCAAAAATTGAAGATAGAATTAAACTTCTTAGTGGAATAATTAATACCGATGGACATATACATAAAAATGTTAGTATTCATGTATGTAGTTATTCTGAACAATTAGCAAAAGATGTTACAGAATTAGCTAGAAGTTTAGGATATATTGCTATATTTAATTCTTGGGATAGAACTAATGAAAATAGTACAAAAAAATATGAAAAAGAAATAGAATATAGAGTTACTATTATTGGTGATTATTCTAAATTAAATTTATCTACAAAACATAAAAATAAATTAAAAGAAAGATGCAATGATTATTGTAAATCTATTATAGATATACAATTAGTAGGACAAGAAGAATCTATTTGTATTATGGTAGATAATCCTAATCATTTATATATTACGAATGATTATATTGTAACTCATAATACGACTTTAGCATATGAAGTTGGTAAAACTCTTTATGGTGAAGATGGAATAATGATTTTAACTGTAGGTCAAGAACCAGAACCAGATCATTTAGGAGGAGTTTTATCTGATAGAGCAGAAACATGGGAAGATTTAACAGAAATGGTTGATGATTTAGTTACATATAGAAATGAAGATTATAAAGATTTAAAAATGATTGCAATAGATACTGTAGATGAATTATTCAGACTTGCAGAAGAAGAAGTAGTAAATATATATAATGCTTCTGTTGTACCTGAAAAAAGAGTTAAATCTATTAAACAGGCATATGGTGGTTTTCAAGGAGGAGAAAATAAAGTAGTAGATTTAGTAATATCTACTATATTTAAATTAAGAGATGCTAAATATGGTATTTTCTTTATTGGTCATACAAAACAAAAAAATAAAAAAGACATTATGACTGATATTGAATATGAACAACTTACCTCAAATTTAGAAGCTAAATATTATAATGCAATTAAAGATAAGGTAAATATTGTTGCTTGTGCATATATAGAAAGAGAAATGAATGATATTGAAACAGTTAAAGATGCATTCAGTAAAAAAAATAAACAAGTAGGAAGAATTGCTTCTGAACGTAGAGTAATTGTATTTAGAGATGAAGAATATGCAATTGATGTAAAATCTCATTTTATTGATATTGAACCTAAAATTGAATTTGATACAAATATTTTTATTAATACTATTCTTACTGCAATTAAAAAACAACATGAAAAATATCATGGTAAAATTTCTGATAAAGAATTAAAGCAAATAAAAGAAAAGCAAGAAACTGAACGTATAATTGAATCTGAAGTAAAATCTGAAGATATTAAAAAAGAATTAGATAATGTATCTGATGAAGAAAGGAATAAAGAATTAGTTAAAAAAATTACTAGTCATTATAAGATTGCTAATCCTGAACAGAAACAATCAGTGAAAGATATTTTAGAGAAAAATGGTACATCAAAATTTGATCTTGCATTACCAACAAAAGTATTTGAAGAAATATTACATATTTTTGAATAGTATATAATTTAATAGAGAGAATAATATTCTCTCTATTAAAAATTTAAGAAGGTGATAATTATATTAGTTAAATGTAAATGTCATGAAAATAATAAAATAGAACGTGATACTGCATTTAAAGTTATTATTAATGGTAAAAATGAATATTATTGTTCTGAAAAATATTATTTATTAATA
>Ga0209416_1002006_pt1 | contig 12169 bp, 26 predicted proteins | sample RifGroF1_FD_184001 | JGI IMG/M metagenome (GOLD analysis project Ga0209416, IMG submission 184001) | Groundwater microbial communities from Rifle, Colorado, USA - Groundwater F1 (SPAdes) (version 2) | ecosystem: Environmental > Aquatic > Deep subsurface > Groundwater | place: Rifle, Colorado...
CCCCCGGTGACACCCACGACAAGCACGACCCCTACAAGGGTCAGTACAAGACCAAGCCCATCCCCCTGCATAGGAAGTGACCGAGATGCCCGAAGAAGTCGTCAACCTCGACAAGTTCATCCCAGGCCGTATGCCAGCTTGGGTGGCACTGGACATCGCCAAGGCAGCCACTGGTGTGGCCCTGTTCTTGGGCCACACCCTGATCGAGCTGGTCGAGGTCAAGTGCACCAAGACCAAGGTCCCCTGGACGGTCGAGCGGGTGTACCCCCGCAACCCACACCTCAGCGCCCAGAAGCCCATGCGCTACGAGAGCTTCGAGGCTGCCCTCGAGGCTGCTGTCCCCAACATCGAGGGCTTCGTCATCGAGGCCGGGCACGTTGACAAGAACAAGCAGACGGCCCTCATCCTCGCCGAGCAGCGGGGGGTGGCCTGCGCCACCATGCGCATCCTCAGAAAGGCCAAGGAGTGGAAGCGCTTCACCCCCTCGGAGTGGCGCTCCGTCATCCAGCAGAGCTACACCCTGGGCGGGCAGAAGTTCGTGTGGCCCCAGGACACCGAGGGGGCCAAGGCCATGTCCATCGCCCTAGCCAAGGAGCACCTCGTCGGGGACATCGAGATGTCTGACAACCCGGCTGACGCCGCCTGGCTGGGTCGGGCCTTCGTCCTGACGGGCGGGTTGCAGCTGTGAGCCCCCCGCGCCGCCGGTCGAAGCATGATGACGAGGGGAAGGTCAAGCCCGACTACTACCCCACGACCAGCGGCGCGCTGTATGCCCTGACTCGAACCATGCAGCCAGGGCCTGTGACGGCCCTGGACCCCTGTGCCGGGACAGGGCTCCTGCTTCACTGGTGGCGTCGGGCCACCGGGGGGCAGGTACTGGGGCTCGAGCTGCGGGCTCCCATGCAGAAGTACCTGGACCGAGATGGCATCCCGGGCATCGCTGGGGTGGACTCCCTCCTGGTCCCCTGGGAGCCCCTGTGCCCAGCCGGGACCTGGTGCGTGATGAATCCACCCTTCGTGCTCTTGCAGGAGTTCGTCGAGCGGGGCATCAGCTTCGCGGACAAGATGGGGACGATGTGCTGCGTGCTGTCCCGCACGGGGTGGTTGCAGACTTGGGTGGACCGCCTGCCCAGGAAGCCCGACTTCGTCATCAGCCTCCCCTGGCGCCCCCGGTTCAACGGGACGGGCCAGGACTTCTCGAACTATGTCTGGTCGGTCTGGGTAGCCGGGGGTGCCGGACGGACCGACCTCATCTGGGCCCCCAAGGTGCTGGACATGCCGGCCGGTGATGTCCAGCGCCACATGGATGCTGTCACACAAGGAGCTGAAACGTGACCCTGACCGATTGGTACGATCAGAACAAGGGCAAGACCTGGACCGTGATGGGGAAACCCATGACGGCCGAGGTCGTCGTGGAGGTGGCTGTCGCCACCGTGGCCCCGGGGAAGCACACCGTGCGCCATCTGGATGTGCGGAGCAAGTGCATGGCCTGGGTTGAGCCCGAGAGCTACGTCCGGGCGGTCCTCGACCGCATGGTCGACCGGGGTCGCCAGACCCTGAAGAAGGCTGGGGTCATCCGTTTCGCGGGCGGGGCCTGGTGCTGGGCGGATCTTGCTGGGGGCCCCCGATGAAGGTCGTCTACATCGCTGGCCCCTTCCGGGGTCAGGACGCCTACGCCATCCACTGCAACGTCCACAAGGCCGGGGCCCTCACGGCCCGGGTCATCGGCGCCCGGGACGACGCTGAGTTCGCCGTGCTGTGCCCCCACACGATGAACGCACACTTCGATGGGCTCGCCTGCGACGACTACTTCCTCCGGTCCACCCTGGAGATGATGCGCCGGTGTGATGCTGTCCTGATGGTGCCTGGCTGGCGGGCAAGCAAGGGGGCTATGGCAGAGCGCGACGAGGCTATCAAACTGGGCATCCCGGTCTTCGAGGATCTCGGGGACCTCATCGAGTGGGGGGAGGGAACTACAGCATGACCATCGACGACTGGAACGAGCCTGGTGAGACCGTGGTCGGGGGCTTCACCCTCACCGTGGCACCTGGGTCAGATGTGCACAGTTGGACCGTGGCCTACGGTGGTGAGGTGCACGTCGTGGGCTGTTCAAGTACCCCATCGGGCTCGGCCAAAGAGGCTTGGCTGGGTGCCATCGACGCAGCTCTGGACTGCAAGAAGAACTGGGCCCTGGACACGCTGTGGAGCCTTGCGGGGCTGGAGAAGGAGCTGCGGGCTGCCAACCTCCAGGTCGTTGCTACCCAGGTGGGGGGCAGTGTCTGGGTTCCGGGACGAGGAGCTACACCATGACTGTCATCATGAACATCGACGACTGGCAAGAGGCCAACCAGGGCAAGACCTGGTTGGTCAAGGGTATGACCCTGTGCGTTGGGGACGTGGTTCAACTGCACCGCGCCCTGAGCAAGACCGAGGAGGCTGCTGAGCACCTGGCCATCACCTCCATCCGGCACAACGACGTGAAGAGCTTCGCCAACCTGGGAGCAGGGTTCACCCTGGGCATGGCATCCGCTCTGGCCAACAAGGCCCTGAGCCTGCTGGCCAAGGCGGGCATGGTGCGTCGCCGCACGGTGGCTGTTTGGAGGTTGCCATGAGCCGCGCCGAGTGGGCCCTGGGCATCCTGGAGGGGCGCGTCGAGAAGCTGGAGGCCCAGCTCAAGGCCCTCGTGGAAGCAAGTGACGCCCATGCTGAGGCATGGGACACAGCCGTCAATCTCGAGGGCTGCGAAGGGGCAGAAGAGGCATGCGAGGCTGTCGACAACGCAGCGTACCGCGAGGTGCTGGAGCGTATCAAGGCAAAGACACTGCTGGGCATCCTGCCCACGGACAAGGAGCAAGGCTGATGACTGACAAGGTGCAGGAGTGGGTCGTGACCTTCCCCATCGCGGGGGAGGCCATGGTCAAGTTCGAGATGCCCGAGGGGGCCACAAGACGGGAGGTGTACGAGTTCGCGTCGGAGCATACCGGAGGTGCCTCGGAGGTGTCCTCGGAGGTGTCCTCGGAGGTGTCCTCGGAGGTGTCCTGGGAGTTCGACGAGGATGCGCAGCGTGGGCGCTATGCCTGCCTCACGGGGCCGGGCTGCCAGAGCGAGGACTTCGATCCCGAGGATGAGGACGACGAGTACGACGAAGAGGATGAAGACGACGAAGGCGACGAAGGCGACGACTGGGAGAACGACGAGGAGCAAGACGATGACTGACATGGTGTCCTATCTCGTGAGCGGGGTAGTTCTAGGCGTCGTCTGGTTGGCCTTCACCATCGCGGCCGTGCGGGCTACCTACATCAGCCGTGCCCGCAAAATGGTAGGCGTCGCCATCGTCACGAGCATCGTTGCCTTCGGGCTGATTGGGGTTCACATCAGCCTCAAGCGCAACGAGGTGCGGGCACGCACCCACTGCACATGCACCGTTGACCCAGTACAGGGTGAGGAGCAAGACGATGACTGACAAGGTGTGCAGAGACACGAAGGCCCCTGAGCTGGGCAAGCATGGCTGGCAGGGTGCACTGGCCCCCGACGGGGGCGTGAAGAACAGGTACGCCCCTGAGACCTTCTTGGTGGGGGTCTTCGAGTGGGTGCCCGTGGCCTCGGGCAAGGGCCTGAAGAAGGGGGTCGCCAAGGTCCGCATCACGGGGTGGACGAACGCACCCGAGAGCGTTCGCCTGGTCGCGAACCACGTCCGGGACCAGCTTGATGCTGGGGCCTGGACCGGGCCCAAGGCCATCGACGTCACGACCGGGAAGTGGGCTGTGGTTGCCGACGGCATGTTGGCCCAGGGGGTGCGACGTGACACCTGAGACGACCCTCAAGCACCTGCGCAATGCCTACCAGGCCATGGTGCGGGTGGACGACTGGATGCTGGCTGAGGTGGCCAAGGTTCGGTCCATGGAAGCCCGGCGCCGGGACATCTACAACGAGCAGAAGGCCCTGCTCGAAGTCCCTGTCACGGACGTGGCTGCCCTCAAGCAGCAGCTCGTGGATCTGCAGACAGAGAGCTGGAAGCTTCACCTTGCCCTGGATGCCTGGTACCAGGGTGGCAGGCCCAAGGCGCAGAAGATCCAGCGAGCTGCCCACACCCGCTGGGAGAAGCTCGCCAAGAAGCTCCTCAGTGCAGGGGCCTAGCCATGTACATTACCATCCTGAACGAGACCTACCGGAAGGCCCGCAAGCAGCACGACTGCAGTGCCTGTGGGAAGCCCATCACGGTCGGAACGGTGCACTGCGCCCAGGTCAACGTGTGCGACGGGCGCGTCTACACATGGCGAGAGCACGCTGTCTGTAGGGCTCTGGCCCCCAAGGATGAGAGCCGGGAGTACGGCTGGCTGTCCGAGGCGGACCTGTTGACTCTGGACCGCCAGGCACAGGCCCTGACACCAGAGCTGCGGGCCGAGTTCGACGCCCTGTTCTGGGCTGACCCTGAAGTATTGGAAGACCTGGAGGATGGCGAGACATGACTTGCATCGTGGGACTGGTGAGCAAGAGGGGCGTGGTCATCGGCGGTGACTCCGCGGGGGTGTTGGGGTACGGCATCACGGACCGGGCCGACGAGAAGGTGTTCCGTGTCGGGGCCTACGTGATTGGATTCACGTCGAGTTTCCGCATGGGGCAGCTCATCCGGTACGGGGCTACCCTCCCCGAGCCCCCCGTGGAGGGGCTGCCAAAGTTCATGTCGCTCGACTTCGTCAACGCCATCCGGGTGGCTCTCAAGGAGGGGGGCTTTGCCGAGAAGCACAACGAGGCCGAGCAGGGTGGCACCTTCCTGGTCGGCGTCCACGGGCGGCTGTTCAGGGTCGAGAGCGACTACCAGGTCGGCGAGCCTCGCAATGGGTTCACGGCAGTGGGCTCTGGTGAGAGCTACGCCATCGGTGCCCTGGCCGTGTCACAGGGGAAGCCCCGCCAGCGAGTGCAGCAGGCGCTGGAGGTGGCCGAGAGGTTCTCGGCTGCCGTGCGAGGGCCCTTCACCATCCTGCGAAGCTGAGGAGGTAGCCCATGTCTGAACCCATCCGCCCCGCTGGTCCCGGACGGAAGCCATCGCTTGCAGAGTTCGCCGGGCACCCCGGTGTGTGGCTGCTCACCGGCCCGGGTCTCGGTGACCGCGTGTCAGCAGCCAGCGTCCAACCCGTGACCAGTCTGGACGCCTACGTCACAGTCCTCGGCGGCTACCTCAGGTTGGACGACATCCGAGATGACATCGACTGGATCGCCATCGGGGAGGGTGGACGCCATGTGGAGGTCACGCCCCGTGTTGGGCTCATCGAGTACACTGCTGACGTTCATCGTGCCAGGGCGTTGGCATTGCTGGACTCGTCGGTCCGGGCAGCCAACGCCCTTGCCATCTCGCTCAAGCACGCGGACCTGACTGAGGTTCAGCATGGCCTCCTCGAGGCCTACTGGCGGGCACGCGGGATGCCTGTTGGGTCTGAGCTACAGGGCTCGGACGATGGCGATGGTGCCACCAACGCCGGCCGCCAGCCCGACTCCGAACCAGAGCCAGGGTGACACGTACCACGGGGCCTCGGCGGGGATGAGCTTCACCACCTCGACGACGGCCCCATGGCACAGCCTGAGCTTCTCGTCGCATTCCCGTGCGTCGATGGCTCTGAAGACCTCGACGGCGTCGGCTGTCCCCTGGGCGTCAGCCTTTGCTTTGTCAAGGTCCACCTGCAGCTGCTCGGCCAGCAGCCGGATGCGAAGTAGGTCCACCACGGTAGCTTCGGGCAGCAGTTGCCCGGTACATGGTGAGGGCTTCCCAGTAGCCAGGTACTGGGGCACCATGCAGGGGGCCGCTAGGGCCCCTGGAAGCCACGCCAGGAGCATCAGCATGACGATGGTCGATCGCACCCTACTCCCCCTTCAGCACGCCTTCCCGGATGAGCCTGGCGACCTCCGACGCGACGGCGTCTCCACCCTCAGCCGCCACAGCCATCAGGTCTTGGGCGGCGATCTTCAGGGCCTCCGTCTTGGCAGCGTACTCCGCTCGGACTTCCGCAGCCACCGCCGCAGCATGCTCGACTGCCTTCTGCCGATCGTCCGCCGCAGCCCGCGCCACGGCCGCCTCGTTCTGTGCCAGCTTCACCTGCACCCCTGCCGCAGCCAGGGCAGCTCTGGCCTGGCGCGCATCTTGGCACTGCGCCACCGAGGTTGACAGGACCCCCAACAACAGCGCGCCGAAGATGGCACGCTCAGCCCAAATGCTCATGAGCACCTCCGGGTGCTAGCCTAGCATCTTCCCCCAACCACAGGACAGCATCATGCCACTGACCACTGCTACCACCATGCCCTTGGGGGCTCTGGTGTCCACCATCCTCGCCCGGGTCAACCAGACCCCAGACAGCGACCTCCCACCATGCAGTGACTTCCCTGTCGCTGTGACCCTCGGCGGGTGCACCTTGTTCGTGCACGCCCCTATGCGCAGGCTCGATACCGTCATGGGTGGGTACGCAGCGCTGCCGGCAGAGCATGTGGTGTCAAAGGGCAACCTGTGCAACGAACTGGACTGCCCAGTAGCTGCAGGCATGCAGCAGGTGTGTGCTGGGGAGGTGCTGCATGCCCTGAACTGTGTTGAGGCTGCACGGGTCGGCTTCAAACGGGCGATGGTCCGCATCAACCAGCACATCAAGGCTGCTCGAGGGGGGCTGCAGTGGCTGCTCTGGGTGGGGGCGTATGGTGAGGAGGAGGACCAGGCTGACATCGAGACCACCTGGGACTACATCCAGTCGATGCTGTACTCGGCGGCACACACAGAGCGTACCAAGGCCCAGCGATCGGCCACCTACCGGGATCTGTACGGCTGGTTCGTGCAGTTGACCAGCCAGCATGGGGTAGACCTCGATGGCATGAAGGCTCAGCAGGGTGAGCTGGGGCTGCTGGGATGACCAGGGCCTTCCACTACCCCACCCTGCCGGCCGAGAACGGGCGCCCGCCGGTGCGGGCCATCCCGAAGTACACCAAGCACTTCGCTGACCGGCAGGGCCGGGTGTGGTCCAACTACGCGGGCCACTGGTCCCTGCTAAAGGTGTCCCACGGCAGGGTTCCAGTACGGTCCGACGTGACCGGCAAGCGGACCAGCCGCAGCCCCTACATCCTGGCTGCGCTAGCCTGGCCGGAGTTCGCCGACGAGATCACGGCCATCCCCACCCGGAACAGGAAGAACGCCTGGCGCAATCGAGCCTCAGTCAAGGCCAAGCTGGCCGAGGACCCCAATGCCTACCCACCGGAGGAGGTCAACACCAAGGTGGACCAGCACCTGATGTGGCTGCTGGCCGAGGCCGTAGGGGTCATGGGTCTCGAGGCTGTGGCAGACGACGTGGACGAGGTCCCATCCAACATCATGCTGTGGCTGAACGGGACCCCTGTCCCCATCGAGTTGACGGCTGAGGTGGAGTACCTGGGGGCCTGCTGCCTGGCGGTCAAGCACAGGCTGGACGAGGACGACATCGAGCGGGTACGCAGGCTGTCCCGGGACATGGCAGCCTGAACGAAGAAGGGCCCCTTATAGGGGGCCCTTCTTGCTACGCGTCTCGGAGCTGGGTCAGTAGCTGCATCATTCGGGTGGCTCCTGCCTCGTCCCAGGCTACCTGGGCCTTTGCCTCGTTGCTGGCGAGACACCCTGGACAGTCGACGAACGTCAGGATGTCCGTGAACTTGAACGGCCAACGTGCCTTGAGCCACGAGCCACAGGCTGTACGCGACAAGTGTCGGGGGCGGTAGTGGGTCACTTCAGGTTCTGCCCGAGCACACCCCGCGCAGCACGCTTGTCAGCGCGCTCCTTCGTGAGGGCCAGGCACTCGCACAGGAGGTGGAGCTGGATGTCGTTCTCGGGGCAGGCAAAGGGGCCAGCCTGGAAGGCTTCCATCCGGTCGATGAGGATGGCGTAGAGCACCGCCTCGGTGACGCCCACTGTCGACCCCTCGACGTTGCGTGGCCCGTGCTGGAACTGGATGCTCGCGACACGGCACGCGAGGATGTTGCCAGCGTCGTCCGGGGCTGACTCGTACAGGACCCGGTAGCCGTGGGAAGCCCCGCCGCCAGCGGGGTCCAGGTCGTCGCAGACGATGTTGAGGCTCTCGTTGAGCCCATGTCCATCGTGATGGGTCGTCAGGGTACGGGGGAAGTTGGACGTGATCTCGACCATGTGATGCTCCTAGGGTTCAGGTGGAATGTCAGTCTTGTCGGGGATGCGCAGCCTGGGGCCGGTGGCGTTGGGGTCAGGGGGTACCGTACCCCCCAGCCGGCGGGCCACGGCCCCCAGCACCATGCCCACCAGGCGCTCGAGCACCAGGGGGGACAGGACCCCGCCCACGAACGCCCACAAGGCGTACCACTCGGCCGAGACGAACTCGCCACGTACTGCGATGCGGGACAGGATGAAGCCCACGAGCAGCGCGACGAGGCTAGCAGCCACCGCCGTGCGCAGCCACTCGCTCCCGTGCATCACCCGGTACCACAGGGTCGTGGGGTTGAAGAGTTGGCCCAGCTCGGACAGGGCCTTGCTCATGCCAAAGACGATCATCAGCCCGAGGACCGCCGCAACGGCCGCAGCCCCGAGGCTGTAGTCGCTGACTGGGGCCACCGCCTGGGGGAGCTGGGCAAGGGTCTCGGTCACCTGTCGTCCTCCTCGTCGTCCTGTCTGTTCAGCTTCGCCTGCTTGTCGAAGTGCTCCCGGATGGCCTTGGCCCTGGTAGAGCACCCGCTGTTGTGGACGCCAAGCGTCGCGACGATCTCCTTGAGTGCCTTCCTGGTCGCGAAGCCCTGCACGACCAGGTAGATGAGGGCCGCGATGATCAGGAAGTTGGCCAACAGCCACACGTCCGACAGGCTCACCGCGACCCGCTCAATCACCGCCCCCATGACGTCCCCAACCTCTACCGTACAGCACCTCGGTGAGCTGCGCCGCCGCCTGCGAGATGGCATCTCGCTGGGCCTCGTCGGGCTCCTCTTGGTCTGTCCAGTCGATGCACAGCCACAGCCAATGTCGGTGGGGCCGCCTAAGCAGCAGGACGTCCCACCAGGTCACGCGAGTTGCCAGCGCAACTGCGAGACCGGACTGTACGCCATGGGCGAGGTACATGTCACGCACCATGCCATCGTCGAGTTCCTCGGGCCTGAAGACTGTCGTGCGCAACAGCACAATGTGTCTGAGGACATTGATGGCCCCAGCATCGAGACGGCGGTTGGTCCAGTCGGCTACGAGCGATGGGATGCTACGCAGCCGGCTCTCCCACCGGGCGGTGGAGTAGAGGGTGTCGCCGATCGCGGGGATGTGGCCGCCGTTGTGGGCCTCGAAGACCGTGACACGGTCGGCCCTCGCCGCTCGGCGCACAGCCTTGCTGATGTCAAGAATCTTGGCCTCAGCCAAGATAGCGGACTCGACAGCACGACTCGCCGTCCACCGGCGGTAGCCCCACTTCAGCCCCCACCCAAGGGCTACGGCGATGGCCCCTACGGACCCCACAAGGTCAAGGCTCATGCCAGGTCTCCAGGGTGGGGATGAGGCGAGTCAGCGCGGGGTACAGGCGGTTGCCCGTAGCCAGCTGGGCTGCAGCCCCGTACCCCAGGTAGTGGCGCAGGATGGTGGGCTTGAAGAACTGCACCATCTGGCGGGTGGTCTCGGGGTCCCCGACCACCTCGCCAGCATCGACCACCCCGTCGTGGTCCTTGTCGTCCCAGCGTCCAACACCGATGAGCGGGGTCCAGCAGTCGGACTCCGTCTGCACCTGCCAGATGGCCCGCCCACGCTCGGACGTAGCCTTGGCTCCGGTCTTCCCACCCCACTGGGTCTGGTAGACCATCTGGGCGTTGAGCCCCCAGATGGCGCAGAAGTCCGGGGTGAACTCCGTGACGTTGCCGTACATCCACCGGAGGCTGGCGAAGCCCATCCAGTCCACGATGGCTTCGCTACGGGAGGCAAACCGCATGCCGAAGGCTGCAGCGACCTCCACGCCCTGGGGGCGAAAGCTACCCTGCTTGCCGAAGACCCCGACCTCAGCGTTGAGCCCCCAGCGCAGGAGGCCGAGGCGGGTGCTCGTGATGGCACACACCTCGGCTTCCTTGGTAGCCTGCTCGATGGTCTCGGCCTCTAGCCAGCCGTGCCCCCAGCACTCGAGCCCCGCAGCTCGAGCACACGCGTACATGGCCTCTGCGTAGTTGGGCCACGTCAGGGGGTTGTCCCGTCGGTAGGTGGGGATGAGCAGCTTGAGCGTGTGGGTCCAGGCCGCGGCGTGTGTGGCTGACAGCCGCGCCTGGTTCGTGGGTCCTCTACCCCCGCGCAACCGGATGTCCACGGCCAGCCATGGCACTGCACGCAGTGCCTGCTGGACGACCGACGGCCCGAGGTCAAAGACCTCGGGGAGCGTCACGAGGGTGAGGACGTGCTTGGTCATTACAGGGCCGCCCCGTAGGCGATGAAGGTGACCACGTCGCCGGCCGAGAGGTTGCCCTTGGTGATGGTCACGACGGAGCCCACTGCCACGATCGTCCCAGTGCCGCTGACCTTCGTCACGCCGGTGCTGTCCTGGATGCTGACGATGAGCTGGGCCACCGTGAGGGGGAGCTTGAACACCGCCTCGGTCTCGCCCGCGGTGATCGTGTAGGCCCCGGTGGACATGAGCGGGGTGGCCGCCGACACGCCCAAGGTCTTGTTGAAGTTGGTGACCGACCAGGCCACGACCGCCGTCAGGGCGTCATTCAGGGCGATGGCAGCAGCCCCCGGCAGGGGCGCGCCGCCGACCGTCAGGGACGGCATGATGCGCAGGACGTTGGTGGCCGCTGCGTCGGCGACCACCAGGGCGGGGCTCCGGCTGATCGCGGGGAGTTCCGACGGGGCCTTGAGCAAGATGGTCGCGTGCGGCGTCGGTGCCGTCCCGTTGAGGGCGGCGAGCAGGTTGGCGAAGGTCGCGGCGGCGTCGATGCCGATCTCCACGGCGACGTTCGTGTCGGCTGCGACGTGCTCGGCGGCGGCCTTGAACTCGACGGTCGTCCCGCCGATGAGGATGCTGTCGCCGGTCGTGGGGTTGGTCGTCAGGTCGAGGGTGGCGACCGGGATGACGCCCGCGTTGCTGACGGCGGCCTCAGCCTCCACCTTGGCGGCGATGGCCAGGTCACGGGCCGACTCTGCGTTGGTCTCGGCCAGCTCGGCAGCCACCTTCGCGACGACCGCGGCATCCTTCGCGGCCACGGAGGCGGACACGACGGTGGCCGAGGCCAGCCCACCCGTGACGGTCCACAGGCCGAACGTGGTGTGCTCCAGGGTCAGGGACCCGCGGCTGGCCGGGTTCAGGACGACGTTGGTGGTCCCGTCCGGGAAGGTGGCGTCCTCCAGGACGACGGTGACCGTGCCACCCAGCATCGAGAGCAGGACGATGTTGACGACGTCGTCGTGGCCCAGGAGCCGCTTGGCCAGGTCCAGCGTGACGTTGCCGCCAGCCGTGACAGGGTTGACGTAGACCCACTCGACGAAGGGGTCGATGACACCCGTGAGGGTGTAGACGTACTGTTCGTTTGTCATGGCTACAGGACTCCTAGCAGGATCGGAAGTTTGATGGGGGTGTCCGTGGTGTGGCCATCAAGCCACACCTGTAGGTAGTAGTCACTCGGCTTGAGGTAGCGGGTGTCCGTGCCAGGGATGCGGAGCTGCATCGCGCCAGCGGCTGCGCAAATGTTGCTGGTCAGCGTGCTCTCGGCGAGAAGCTGGGCGACCAGCCGTGTCGACGGCACGCCAAGAGCCGCCGACACCACGCGAGCAGGGCGGGCCTGCGACGTAGCGGCGGTGACTCTTGGTGCGCTTGGTCCCATCGTCTTCTCCTGCTAGACCGTGACGTTCCAGCACCCGTAGTGGGTCGCGGTGACGGTAGCCGTGGCGACGGGCCCGTCAGTGGTGGCGGTGATCTGCACGTCCGCGGACTGCCACGCCAGGGCGCTGTAGTCGCTGGTGATGTCAACGCCCGTCAGCGTGAAGGTGTCGAGGGTCGGGGCCGTCGCGACGGTGTAGAGGTCGCCGAGGGTGAGCCCGGCGCCGCCGACGAGGCTCGTGAAGGCCAGCGTGCGCCCAGGGGTCAGGCCGTGGGCAACGGACGTGATGAGGTCGCCAGTGGCGGCTGCACTTCCCGTGCCCTCGTCCGAGAGCACCTGCACGGTCGCGGCGGTGCGCATCTCG
>Ga0209416_1002010_pt1 | contig 12156 bp, 20 predicted proteins | sample RifGroF1_FD_184001 | JGI IMG/M metagenome (GOLD analysis project Ga0209416, IMG submission 184001) | Groundwater microbial communities from Rifle, Colorado, USA - Groundwater F1 (SPAdes) (version 2) | ecosystem: Environmental > Aquatic > Deep subsurface > Groundwater | place: Rifle, Colorado...
ATATTGTTTAGTAAAATTATAAAATAAAATTATATAAGTTTATATAATGTAAATTTAGAAAGTAATAATTTTAAATTTTATCTATTAAACCAAGTGAAATATTTTGCTTTTACTTTTCTTGTGAGTGCTTGTATGAACAAAATAAAACAACTTAACTTTGAACAAAATATTTTACTTATACTTACATAATCTTTATATAGTTATACTATTCCGCTAAAGCGGTTTGTTGTCTGTATTAAATTATTTGCGTTTAAACGCAAATAATTATAATCCATCCAAATTAGAATTTTATTGTTTTTTATTATATTGGGATAGGGTGGACAATATAATAAATTAAATAGTATTAAATAAAAGGAGATAATAATATGATTATTTTAACTAAACCTATAAATAATATGATTATAACAGATAAAGATAAACTTGAAGAAATTAGAAAGAATACAATTGATCCAGAATTTTTAAAGAGATGTTTAGATTATAGTAAATTAATGAAAGGTAAATAAAAGGTAAAATGAATGAATAAATTAATAGATGATACTATTTTTGAGTGTGAATTTTGTTCAAAATCAACTGTACTCCTATCCTCCTCTAATTATACCTCCTCTACCCTATCTACATCCTCTAACTTAAAAGACAAAGAATATTTCCTATATTTTCAGAATAATAATTTGAGTTTGTTTGAATCAGATGAGGAAGAGATGGTAGTTTTGGATGAGGTTAAAATTGGGTTTTGTATGTATTGCGGTAGGGAGTTGAGTGGTTAGGTTGGGTGGATTGTGGATTGGGATTTGGTTAGTGGATTAGTAATAGATTTGAATGTAATAATTGAATTATTAATATAATATTTAACCTACATTATACTTATAAATTTAAAAATGTAGGTTAACTTTTTTTTGAGAGAGTAGATTAATTTCTGCTCTTTTTTGTTTTTTGTGTGGAAGTTTTGTGGATTTATGAAGATAGGTGAATTATGACGATAATTTGCTGATAAGGATGGTACTCTCTGCCATCCTTCTTTTTATTTTTATGGTGTTTTCAGAGAGATGTAAGGAAATTAAAAATACATTTTAGAGAGGATGTTGTGATATGGGATTGATTACTAAAGAGGTTAAAATGACATGGACAAATAGGAATAAAGTATATTATATAAATAAAGGGTATCTTTATACTAAAAACGGAGATATATTTATAGTAAAAGTTGAAGATTTATTAAAAAGTAGTGATTTAAAAGTAAATGTTGAATGTGATTGTCCAGATTGTAAAAATTCTTATTTACCACCAATGAGATATGAAAAATATATTAAATATGTTCATGAAGATGGGAAATATTATTGTGAAAATTGTGCTAAAAAATATAAACTTAAAAATAATAAATCTTTTGAACAATGGTGTATTGAAAATAATCATCAAGATATTTTAAATCGTTGGGATTATGAATTGAATGATAAAAAACCAAGTGAGATTACATATGGAACACATAAAAAATACTATTTTAAATGTCCTAGAGAAATTCATGATAGTGAATTAAAAGATATTAGTTATTTTACTAGTGGGAATACATTTTCTATAAAATGTAAACAATGCAATTCCTTCACTCAATGGTGTATAGATAATAATAAGCAAGATATACTCGAAAGATGGGATTATGAATTAAATGATTTAAAACCAGATGAAATATCTCATGGAACTACTAAAATGTTTTATTTTAAATGTCCTAAAGGGATACATGAAAGTGAATTAAAGAGTATTAATAGTTTTATAAAAGGTTACAATGGTTCATTAGACTGTAAAGCATGTAATTCCTTCGCCCAATGGGGTATAGATAATATAGGAGAAAATTTTTTAGAGAAATATTGGGATTATGAGAAAAATACAATCAATCCTTGGGAAATAGATTATGGTTCTGGTAAAAATAAAATATGGATCAAATGCCAAGATAAAGATTATCATGATAGTTATCCTGTTAAATGTCGTAATTTTATTAACGGAACAAGATGTCCTTATTGTAATAGTAGAAAAGTTCATCCATTGGATAGTCTGGGTAAATTATTAGAAGATAAAGGATTATTACATTTATGGAGTAGTAAAAATGATAAATCACCTTATGAATATTCTCCTAATAATGATCAAGAAGTTTGGTGGAAATGTTCAGAAGGAAAACATGATGATTATTCTAGAAATATAAATGGTTCTAATCAATGTGATTTTCGTTGTCCCAATTGTTTATATTCTAAAGGTGAAAATAAAATTGATAATATTTTAACACAAATAAATATATTTCATGATTGTCAATATAGTTTTAATAATCTTAGAGGTGCTAATAGAAAATTATTACGTTTTGATACCCCTATATTTTGGGATAAAGAAAAAACTAAACTTAAATTGGTCATTGAGTACGATGGAGAATCTCATTTTAGACCAGTATGTTTTGGTGGTATCTCTATAGAAAGAGCAATAGAAAATTTTAAAAGACAAGTAGAAAATGATATAAAGAAAAATCTTTATTGTGCTGAAAATAATATTCAATTGATTAGAATACCTTATTGGGAATTTAATAATATTGAAAAATATTTAAAGTATTATTTAATTGATAATAATGAATTTGATTATTAATATAGTAAAATAAAATATTATACCCACTACTATTTATTATTTGTAGTGGGTATAATTACTATTCACTCTTAACTTCTTCATCACCTAATAAAACTTTAATCAATGTTTTTTGCATATATTTTCTTGTGCTTGAGTTATTCACAATAAGTTTATCTATTCCATTATTTTTAATTCTAAATATTGAATCCCACAACACACAATTTTTATCGTATATTACTCCTTCCCAATCTCCTATTTCCATTCTTTCATCAAACTTATTAATAATTTCTTTCCAGTCTTCCCTTTTATCAGCATACATCTTAGCAAATAAACTCATGTACCCATAGAACATTAATGGTTCGAGTAACATATTACGTTTTCTTAAACTCTGTCTAGTCTCTGCATCAATCTGACCGAAATATTTAGGAAATTTGTTTATTAATACATTAAACATATCATTTAAGGAAATTGCATATTCTTGTGCTGATATTTTAGTTAATGGTTTATAGTATTGATAAGAATCTTGTATTGCTGAAGTTAATGTGCTAAATGTGGTAATGTTTGAGTTAACTTTACCTTTAAGAGTTGTTTTGATAGTTTCAATTTGAGATTCAAAACAATTCTTCATTAAATGTTTACCAATTAGATTTTCATAACTTCCAATATTTAGATATTCTCCTCGTGATTTGCTGATGCCAAGTCCTTTAATACAATATTCACTAAACAAACGCTGGCAACTATCAATACTTAACTGTTCGATTAGACACGGCCAATAAAATTCATATGGATTAAAAATACCATCTTTTTTCTTTGCTTTTTTATATACTTTCGTAAGGTAAATACTGGCAAAAAGTCTGTGTGCTCCGTCATTTATGAGCAAAATTGAATTTGAATGAATCGTGTTTGTTTCACTATTATAAATTACGTTATCTGGTTGAAAATCATGTTCACAGGGAATTGTAAGTGTTAAAACTGATCCATGAATTGTTCCATCGAGTATGGATTTTACAATATCCATGTATTTACTTTTATTAACTAAAGGACTAATTTCCTGTGTTTTGCTATTTACTTGGAAACCGCGTTGAACTGTAGTTAAATATTGAATTATATTTTTCTCCTCGTACATATCTGCTAAATCTCCAGCAGAAATTTGTGTAGAAAATTTAATTACTTGCCCATCTCTTTCAATTGGTAATGTGTTTGGTAATTCCCAATCAATTATCTCCTTCTTCTCTAATGCACTAACAACACCCATCTAATCCACTCCCTATTCATCAATCTTAATTAATTTAATAATTTTATTATTAATATTCATTATATCAGATTTTTGTGATTTTTATACCTATTATTCAATAATAAATATCAAATTTAATAAATTTTTTAGTTCTAAAAGGATAATTCATACTCCATGTAGAATAATATTAATAGTATTGTTTAAATAGTATTACATTTAAATTATTCAATTAAGGAGTATTATATGTCTAAAAGTTATTCTTATTCTTCTCCGCAACAAAATATCTATAAAATAATCAACTATCTTAGACGTTCTAGGCAAGATATTGAAAAGGAAAAACGTACAGGTGAAGATACTTTAGCTACACAGCAAAAAATAATGACAAAAGTATTAGATGATTTAGATATTCCTTATGACCAAGTTTCTGAAATTGGTTCTGGAGATAAAATAGAAACTAGACCAGTTTTTAAGCAAGTATTAGAAGATTTGAAATTAGATAAATATAATTGTATTGCTGTTCGTGAATTATCTAGGTTAGGTAGAGGTAATTATAGTGATATGGGTGTAATTTATGATTTGGTTGTATCTAAAAATATTTATATCATTACACCTTATAAAATTTATGATCCTTCAAATTCTTCTGATGTTAGACAAATTAGGTTTGAGATGTTCATGAGCCGTGAAGAATTCGAGTTAATTCGACAAAGAATGACAAGTGCAAAATACAATCTTGCCACTGAAGGTAAATGGATCGTTGGAAATCTCCCCTTCGCATACAAATTAAATTCACAAACTTCAAAATTAGAACCAATTGAAGAATTAGCAGATATTGTAAGATTAATATTTATTCTTTATGTAAATGGAATTGATGGTAAAGAAGTTTCTTTTAGAGCAATAGCAACATATCTTACTAGAATTGGTATTCATACTCCAAAAAATGGTATAACATGGGAACCATCTACTGTTAAAAGAATTCTTTCTAATCCTGTATATAATGGTACAGTCATGTATTATAGAAGAAAACGTGTAATGAAAGATAATAAATCAATAGTAATAGATAGACCTTTAGATGAACATATAATTGTAGAACATGCACATGAATCTATTATTGATGAAGAAACTTGGGAATTAGCACAAAAAAAATTTAATAATAGAGGTACTGCACCACATAATAAATTAGATTTTTCTCCTTGTGAATTAGCAGGATTGATTATATGTAGCAAATGTAAAAAAACTATGATTAAACAGACTACTAGAACACATTATGATAAAAAAGATGGAACTAGGAAAACTTATTTTCAAGAAGTATTATGGTGTACTAAACCAGGATGTAGTTATGTTATGTATAGAAAAATTGAAGGAAAATTATTATTATTATTGAAAAAATTAAAAAACATGGGAATTAAACAAGCAAAAAAAATATTAGAAGATGATTTTAATAATTTTGTTAATAATAAAAAAGAAAATTCAGTAGATATAAATGATGTAATGCATAAGAAGGAATTAGAATTAAAACGTAAACTTAAATTTGCTTATGAAAAATGGGAAGATGGACTTATAGATGATACTATGTATAAAGAACGTACAAACGAACTTAATAATGAATTAGATAAGTTAAAATTACTTATTTCTAATGAAAATGTAAATAATAATTTTGAACAGAAGTTTCTTGAATGGCAAGATAAAGTAGAAACTGTTTTAGAAGCATATGAAAATTGCAATGATAAAACAGAGAAAAATATTTTATTAAAATCGGTTATTAAAAATGTTGAATTTGAAAGGATAAATAAAACATTATTTGAAATTCGTATTACTCCATCTTTTTATTCTTATGAGTAGGCAAACATCTCATTATGCACACACTCATAAGAATAAATTTAGTCAAAAAATTAACCAGCAATTACGCTGGTTTTTTCTTTAATAATAATTGTCCTAATGCTCTATAATATTGTTGATATGTTTCTTCTGTAGGAGATTCTATAGGTGGATAAATTTTTATAATACATTCATCATCTATGATAGTTTCAATTGGTTCAGTATTTTTATAATATTCTGAATATTGTTCATTTGTATATTTTATTTTGGTTATTCCTCCTTAATTAATTGTTTAAAACATCTTATGTATTAACTAATTAATTTATTCCTATTCCTTACAAATAAATCTCCTCAACATCACTCCAATCCAAACACCAATTCCCATTCCATTTTCTATTCCAATCAAATCTCTTACCAAATAATACTTTATTCTCACAATTTGAACTCATTAAATTACTCTCTACATCATCCATAAATATATTTCCATTTCCTGACATATCCACTATACTCTTATCCATAACACATCCATCATTTCTAAGTAATATATAATCCTTGATAAATGGTAATTTGTCACTCAACCAAATACTCTTTTTAGATAAATTAATTGGAGTACCAATTGTCGTTACTATTAATTGATACTTCTTATTTAATTTCTCTAAAACTTCATATGTATTATTATTAATAAATTCTAAGTATTGAAAGAATAAATCATGATCAAATATATCAAGTGGATTATTAACTAACGGGCAAATATCTTTTAAATCATATCGTTGTAATTTATTTGTGTCTGCTGGTTTAAAATCTGGATAATATTGATATATTTTGTTGTAAGTATCACAAAAACTTTTAACACTATTAGTAATGGTCGAATCCATATCAACGAAGAATTTTCTTTTATTCATCAATTTCCTCCATCCATTTCACAAACTTATCTATTTCTTTCTCTAATTTATCCAATCCACTTTCTACATTGATAACATAATCAAAATGATAATTATCAAGTTTTGTTTCAGAAGAATGATTCTTTTGTTCATATGTAAGATTATTTTCAAAATTCAATCTATTAACTCTTAATGTTGTAATGTCCCAAAGTCCATTCCATCTATGTATTTCATTTTGGAATCTCATATCTGGAATTAAAACATAATCCCATTCATTGTCAAAGAAATTTAAAACATTAATAATAAAATCTACCCAAAAATTAAATTTTTTGCTTCTTACAATATCTGTGCCTACATACTGTAAAAGTGTTCTTCCTTTTTCATCTTTTTTGCCATCCCAATTAAAAAATTTTTCACATACATATTTAACCAAATCACCATATGCAGTAATTAATACTTTTTTATTTTTTTGTTCTAATTTTTGTTTAATTATTTTAGCACTTTGATCTTTCCCATTTTGTGCTTTACCTGATATTAATATGATATGCATATAATACTCCTTTCTACTCACCCATCAATCAGTTTGCGACTCTGGTATAAACCCTAAACAAATATCTCTTTTACAATTTGATTTATCTATGTTATCTATACAGTCTGAACAACCTTTATAATTTGATTTAGGGAAGCATAAACCAAAGGCATAACATTGATAACAACATCTTGGAATCATATTATTTTCTCCTTTCTATATTATTATTTTAATATTATTTTTCATATAAATCACTAATCAATTTATCTCTAGTAGGTTTCATCCCACAAGACATATCACCTTCTGGACACCACAAAAGATACTCGCATTGAGGAACTAACCTATTTTCTAATTGTGGCAATACCTTAATCACTTCTTCCTTCATCATCATTGCAACTTTTCTATGTAAATCTTGTGCTCTAACACATAATCTTTTATGCATATAGTGAATTAATGCCTCAATTGTAAAACCAATAGTTAAAGTAGTATTTGTTGCTCTAGGTAAAATATAATTAGCATCTTCAACTGCTTGTTTTTCTTTTACTTTATTATTAATTAAAATATCTTTAATTTTAATTCTACTTTTATTTATTTCATTATTGATTCTATCATATTCTTCTTTTGCTTCTGGTATTTTATCAATAGTAGTAGGTGTAGTATAATCAAAATCATTCATATCTACATATCTAAATGATTTAAGATTTTTGATTATATTATTAGGATTTTCATCATATGTATGTTCATCTATAGGATTTTGTCTTACTCCTATTTCATGTCGCATGATTTGCTCACTAACCCCACGATCGATACCTTCAATTCTGAATTTAATATATTCAGTTCTACTTCCACTGTAATGTCCTGATTCAAAACAACTATTGCCTACTTTTTCTGCATATTTTTGAGGTGTTGCGTAACATTCACAGGCGAAAGATCCCCATTCTTTAAATATGTTTTTTATTTGTTCTGGATTTAATAATGTTACTTTAATCATAAGTATTCTCCTTTATTTATTATTTTATTATATATCAATATTTTTATATTCATAATCAATCTCATGTCTATCAAGTAATTCCTCTAATCCCTCAGTATATTGTTTTAATTCATTAAACTTATTTGTAATTTCTTTTGCATCATTATTTAATTCCATAATAGCATCATTTAAATTACCCATAATATATTCTAAATCTCTAATACTTCTAACATATTCATTTAATTCTGGTTCGCCATTTTTATTGTAAGTTATCATATAATCTCCTTAATGTTGATATTTAGGGTATCATATTAACAATACCCTAAATATACTATTTATTTAATATTTTTATCCATTCTTTTTAAACTATTAAAAATATTTTCTACAACTTTATTGCTAATATTTTTTATATCATTATCTAATTTATTATTTTCTAATTTTGTAATTCTTTTTTCTAAATCTAAAAGAAAATTAATAAATTTATCTGTTTCGTTTTCTTCTTTTAATTCCTTTACTTTGCTTGATGTTGTAATACCATCTTTATCTATTCTTAATAATATTTCACCATTTTCTTTAATAGTGATACTATCAGCAATAATATTATTTGTTGAAATATCCCAATTAGTATATTTTATATTTTCTTCTTGATTAACTAATTCTTGTTCAATTTTCTTCATAGTGTCAATATGTAATTGTACCTCATCTTGTAACATTTTTATTATTTTTAACAATTTTGTATTCATAATATATTTCTCCTTTTTCATTTAATATAAAGAAATATATAAAGTAGTAACTACCCAAAATACCTACTACTTTATATAACCGTACTAACCAATACGGATTAGTCTTCTTGTCAACAAGTATGCTTTAGTCATACCTGTTGTTTTGCTTGACCAATGCAATCAATTTTGGGGATTGATGGTTAGTTGATTGTTGAGAAAAAGAAATTCCACCCTCAGATACTTAAGTTATCCTACACCTCATTACATTTACATGTAATCCCATTTTAAAACAACAACGGTTTAAAATATTTTTGTCTATATTCCCACCTTTATAGACCATGACTAAGATGTAAAACAACAGAGTTTTCATGTATTATCTTAATCATCCCATATACAATTTCCATTATACAGATACTCTGTCATAACTATATAAATTCATTGCATATACCCACCAAACTTCACATATGAGTTATTTTCTTATCCGTAACTCTCGGATTATTTTTATCTACTGAAACCCACAACAGCAGAAAGGAATATTAACAGACTATCCTGTTTATCTAAGTCCATTAATGGATTAATCTAATTCATCTGAATTTAATATCCCTATTGCACTCCCTAACTAATCTCCATAGTGCTTTCCAATAATTTTTTTTATTGTTTTGTGCATTATTATTTTAACATTTTATTAGTTTGTTGTCAACAATTATTTTTATATTTTGTTAAGGATTTTTACAATTTCATCTTTTATTTCTTCTTTTAATGTAGAAATAAAATCATTAATATTAGGTTCACTTATATTAATACGAAAACAATCAATATCATCTTCGTATTCTTTAATATTAATTATTTCTGCCTGTTCTAATAATTCTTTAAGTAAATCATTTGAATTTAATTTCTTTTTTTAAATCATCATAGATCATAACCAAACCAAACATGACTTTTATCACGAAATCCGATCCCACAAACCCTTATAAATCAACACTTTGTGGAATATCAATTTTTATAATTTTTGAATTTTCGATTATTTTATTTAGATTTTTAGGATACGTAAACAAATTATTAAAATGTTTATGATTATTCAACTGAAATTCACCATTATTAATATTCACAGGATTCATTGGACAATTCCAAGCATGATTACCATTTGAAATATCTTGCAAACAAAACGGACATATTAAATTATTCATATTTATATAATGTATCTCCTTTTTAATATCTTAGTTTCTCACAATCAACCACAAACCAATTACCGCATTTACATATAATAATAGGTTTTTCATTATCATCTAAATCAGTAACTTTAGGATTAACAATTAACTCTCCACATTTTGGACAATTTACTTTACCTATTAATAAACCTAATGGCATAGTATATATCTCCTTTATGTATCGTTATATTTTTTATCGTTACTCATATTCTAAATAATTTCCCATACAATTTACACAATCATCAGTACACGCAATACGAAATTTAATACAACAATAACCATCATCTACTAATTTCTCAGCAATCCTTTTTCTCTCTTCTTTAGCACCTTCTAATTTATTCATTTCTATAAATTTTTCTAGTACATCTGCTTCTAAATGAATTTTATTTTTGTTCATATGTAACCTCCTTTCTTAGAAATTATTTTAATCAAGAATCACAATCATCATATTTACAATTCCATACAAATTTATTCTTACTTTCATAAATTAACTGAGTGAAATCTATTTGCAATTGTCTTGCATTTTTAATCCAATCTATAAATTCTACATCTAAAACTTCTATGTATTCATTTTGAAATATATTAGATAATTCTTTGATTCTATTTTCTATGTGTTGGAATTTCTCAAAGAATTGTCGATCTGAATGGATGTTGTATGCCATATTGTTTACTCCTTCATATATTAATAATTTTTTACATTATAAATCTTCCAAATCATATTTTAAATGACTTAATCTTTCATTTAATTCTTCTGTCCATTTAATCATTAATTCATAATTATTAATTGATTGTTCATAACAAGAATATTCATGTAATGCCCTACAAATATCTTGAACTCTTTGTAATTCATAGATATGTTTAGGCATAATTCCTAGTGGTGGTTTATTCATAATATCATTCTCCTTAAATTTATTTATCATTGATTGTGCTAATAATTTTATTTCTTCTTCAGTTGATTTAATTGTATTACTTTTTTCTTTTATAATATTTTGTATAAAATTCATTGCTTCACTTGTAGGGATATTGCAATCTGATAAAGTTTCGCCTGCATTATTACAAATTCTCAAACTACAAATATCTTTTATTCCGTATTTCATGTTATTATTTCTCCTTCTCCTTTTAATGAATATAATTTAATGGTATTTACCAACAATAATCATAATTTTTCCTAGATAAATACATATATAAGTTTCTCTTTCGTCTTTACCATACTCATCGTTAGTATTAAAATTTAAACCTAATAGAAAAGTGCCTTTATCATATTTTTGAATATTCATTTTCCATTTATATTTAGTATTCATATATCTCCTTTTCTAATCATTTAACTTTCTTTTTACACAGTCTACTAAATTAAAATAACTAGAAGTACATATAAATAAAAGATCATTTTTAGATACTTCTGGATTACTTATAATTTGTTTTAGTTCATCACAATATCTATCAAGACTTCTAATTATTATAATTTTTTCATCTTCGTCTAATTGAATATTATTCTTTTTATTATTAAACATAATTCCTCCTATTTTAATAATCTAAATTGACATAATCTTTTAATTTCATTTAATGCAGATATTCTTTCTTCAATTATTGTTAATTCTTTGTTATATTTTATTGCTTTTCCAGAATACCATCTAATTTCATCTAATAAATTTATTCTCTTTTCTTCCAATTCATTAAATAAAATATTAAGTGATTCTTCAATTTTCATATATTTCTCCTTTATTTATTTTGATAACTTCTTATAACATTGCATCACCATTTATAATTTGATTATAGAATTGATTTATAAAATCATCTAAATTAGTTAAATAATTTCCATCCCATTCTAAATTTATCTCATTTGCATCATGATTATCTAATTCTTTAATTTTATTTAAAATATCAGATATAATTTCATCTTTATTATATCCTTCTTCTAATTCAAAATAGTTAATTATTTCTTGTAGTTTATTGTTGATTAATTTATTATTTATTAATTTAGTTAAAATATTAACACCTCCTTCTATATCATGATCAATGACAAAATTTGTGTACAATTATTAATGCAACCAATGTTCAATATTCGCTAATATCTTAATATGCTTTATATTATAAATAACTGTATTGCTAGTAGTAGTTTTAGCTATATTCTTGACATTTAAACAAGGAATATCTAAACTTTTATTATTCCCTGTATAATTTTCAATATATACATAATCAGCTTTT
>Ga0209416_1002012_pt1 | contig 12147 bp, 8 predicted proteins | sample RifGroF1_FD_184001 | JGI IMG/M metagenome (GOLD analysis project Ga0209416, IMG submission 184001) | Groundwater microbial communities from Rifle, Colorado, USA - Groundwater F1 (SPAdes) (version 2) | ecosystem: Environmental > Aquatic > Deep subsurface > Groundwater | place: Rifle, Colorado...
TAGTCTCTTCTCTATAGTACTCTTATCCTTAGTAGATATAAGGGTTCCATAATGGTTTCCATGTTTTATATAATACCCTAGAGACTTAGGTATACTAAGTGAGCTTAGTGACCCTTGATTTCCTTGGGCTCTAGTATTGTCTCCAGAGACAACCTTAGAACTCTCTTGGATTACATGGGAATAGATCATTCCCCTTCCTCTTTCTGTTTGATAACCAGTTCACCATTGTATTCCAACACTTCGTACAGCGGCACCTTCATCCCTTCCTCAACCTCCGGGAAGTGCGGGCTGGTACCGGTGTATTCTACCATGTACCCGTCAAAAACAGACTGAGCGGAAGTGATTTCCAGTTCCAGCATTTTAAGGATGGTGAGGATATTGCCATCATCCACCAGTGATTTAGGGACGTAGAACCTCCCAAGTCTCACAGCTCACCCCATCCGTAGCAGTGTTTCGTTTCATGGCTCCTGACCCGCTCCCAATCAGCAACGAGTCGGATTTCACAGACACATGGTTTATCGGACTCCCAAGGCTTGTCCTCTCCACACCATCGCTTCGCGCACCCTTCCAGCGTGGGGAATCCCCAAGCAATCAGCAGCGGATTGACACCGAGCTCCAGGCAAGCTGAGTATATTCCTGCTCCGTCTACGCTTTCCCGGATATCCACTTCCTCCGGGGCCAGCGCCCGGCCAAGGTGCTTTTGCACTTCCGGCTGGAGCTGGGACTGCGGGAGCATGGTTGTGCAGCCCTGGAGCCAAAGAGCGGCGAGTAAGGCCAGGATTGCGGCAACTCCCTCGACTGCGTTTCCGGTCCAGTTCATGTCGCCCCTAACGCTTCGCCAGGTACAGCACAACGCGGTAGAGTTTGATCAGGCTATTTCTTTGCGCTACCGATAACCCGCTGAACGTGGTGTTCACATGCGTTGCAACGTCAGCGTAGCTCAGTGAGGCGACAAGGCTTTGCAGTTCAGCTTCCAGGTTCGCCGCTTCGGCTATTGCTGCCAATTCCTCAGCGGTCAACGGGTCGACTTCATAAGTCCACTGGATGCGATTTGCTGGTTTCGCTTCTATCCGTGCGCCCTGTTTATGGGTTGCCGGGTCGAAGGTTTGCACGGTGGTTTCGGCAAGGAAATAACCCCCATCATAAGCGTTGGCCTGAGCCTCAGTAAAATTCTTTTTCTCGCCCTTGACTGTCCCGCGATAAATTCCGTCAGGCCCGAGCTTGACATTGTAAATGCAGTTGATTGACGCGCTCCCGGTCCACTGGCAGAAGGTTTCCGCTTGTGCTGATACTGCGAAGAGCAGGATGAAAAAAATTGCTGCGAGTATTTTCATTTGGTTCTCCTTCAGTCGTTATAGTCTGGGCAAATACCCGATACATTTGCGTTAGAGTTATTGGCATAAAGTTCCACATCGCCTACAATTATCGACCCTACTGCCGATGTATTTGCTACGCCAATCAATATTCCAAGTGCCGGAAGCACAACTATTCGCGCATTGGTATTTCCAGAACTATTATTCTGCAAACTTATTAATAGCTCCCAATAATTATCGTTGTAAGAATTTACCGTAAGAGTTGGCGTTCCACCTCTTAATGCTGTTGCACCAGTTTTTGTATTAAAACCTACTAGGCAAGAAACTTGCCCCCCTCCAGACATTATGAATTGAATCTCGGGGAATCTCGTTTCTATTGTGTCCTTACCTATAAATATTCTAACGACATTTACATTTGAATCGTTAGGTATTACAATGTCTTGCTGTACCGACTCATACGCCCCACCCGCATTGTCGGTTAAAATAGACGCAGTGTTTGTGGCCCCTTCAATTCCTACTTGATTATAATTAGCATCTATTGTACCTGATTGTGCCCAGTTGGCCGCAGTAATCCCGCTCGGAATATCGCGGCTATAAACAACTAAATTTGTATATGTATTTGTTGCGCATCCACCACCTGAATCCCCCGACCCCGCCGCCATCGTAAACCAATCTCCGGTAGCAACTGCCGGGATAGGTAGGATCAGGCACAACGCGATAATTAAAAGTTTAATCTTGTTCATATTACAGCTCCGCCGACCAGTGCCCGCCAGGGTTATCGACCGCCGTCCAGCCGTCCGCCGAATCCTTGTAAAAGCAAATATATGCAGCGATAGTGCCATCAGAAACAAGCTTCTTCCCGTCCCCTGCGCTCGCCCCCTCGAAGATAAACCTGTCCGAAGCGTTGGGGTCTACGTTGCACACCGCCGCCGTGGTGCAGAACACACAGGCACGGCCCTGGGTAACGGCCATCAGTTCGACCGTACCGCTGGCGATCTGAACTACCGGGGCCATTCGCATATCTACGCCTGCCCCGCAGTTGGTGCCGAGTACATCTCCGGTAGTGCAGGTTATCGGATCAGGTGAGAGATTAGATAGGCTGGCGTAGGTGCCGCTGATGTCGTCGCAGTTGCCGTCACCGTCGAGGTAAGTTGTGGACCCGGAGCAGATGGTGTTGGCGTTGGTGTCGGATTGAGGAGGCGAAGATGGAGGCCCTGCTGCATAAGCAGTTGGAGCCCAGAGTGCCAAGAGGATAAGGATTAAAGTTAGTCTCTTCATTTGGATTACCATACGAACTCTAAGTAAATGTCCAAGTCAGCATTGTTAGTAGCCTGATCTGTAATCGTCACAGTGAGCCTATGGCCCCAAGAAATCTGGTAGTGATCCCCATTGGGACCAGTTGGGTACTCTTCCTGGAAGGCTGTAGCATGGACTAAGTTCAGCCCATTCCCAGCAGCAGTGAGAAAAGACTTACCTCTGGAATCAGCAATCGCTACACTAGCTGCATCTGGAGGGGTATCCGGGTTAGCCCCAGGATCAGTACCCACTAGCAACAGATAAGAACCAAATACTTTATCCATAGTCACTTGAGATATCGTATGAGTAGCTGTCCCTGGTGTCGTATCAAATTCACAGTCCAACTTAACCAGAGCTTTCCTGGTATCTACAGAAGAGATACTTGGTGCTAGCTGGATGCTCTCAGTACAGGTCAGTGCTCCGTAAGATGGAGCGGAGAGTGTGCAGAATAAAAGTAACGCACTAGCTACTGTAAGGCTTTTCTTTAAAGTCATTTTGTATTTACTCCTTTCTCTTTTTCTTTTCATCGTTAATGACCCTAGAAATGCTAGTGGTCGATATAATGTTTTCTCTGTCTCCAGAGACAAGACGCTCTCTGTTGTACTCTAGTATCTGATTCCTAATCCTTCGTAATTCCCTTGGGTTACTTACATTATCTCTAAGCTCTGCTAAGAACTGACTCTTCTGTCTAGTGCTTTCCTTGGTCCTCCCAGCTTCAGTGAATCTTGAGTGAAAAACCTTCCCAAGTACTGGAAAATGCTTTATAGTATTATAGGTCGGCTTTCCCTGGGCAGTCTTAACAACGTCCATAACTATAGTATCTACTATAGTATCAGGGGGGAGTATCTTAGACGCTATACTCCACATAGGACCATGTCCAGATTTCCCTATATTACTGATTTCATAGTTCGACATGAGAAAGATATTCCAAAGATTATTGGATAGCTGATCCGAGAGCCCAGTCTTCCTCCCAAGCCAGAGGTCTCGGAGTTCGTCTTTCCCAGCTCCCCCCATGACCATGAGGAACGTGAGATACATGAGATTCTTGATTCCCTTCGCTACGTTACCCTTCTGCATCTCTCTTACTGACTCTCGGTACAAAGCATTAACTGCTCTGAGCTGAAAAGTCTTTAGCATCCAGAAGATTCTGGTCCTCCCTCCTGTCATGTAACCTATAGGATTAGCTATGACATCTAGAGGTTGGTACTTAAGAAGGTCAGCCCAGGCCATTTCTTTGATTGTATCAGTAACCTCGTTACTCTGGAGGTCTACTAATAGAGTCTCTACGTCTTCCCCAAAATAAGGAGACCAGTGCTTTCTGAACTTCGTTAGGCTCTTTGCGTCTCCCTTCCTCGCTACTGCTCTCCACTTCCCTAGGGTCGCTTGCATAGCGGACTCTTTCATGAAGATATCAGCAGCAGAGAACCCAGTGAGTTTCAGAATCTTGGATACCCATTTAGCTGACCCCTCTTGCTGCCACTCGTACTGAGCAGATCTGAGATCAAACATCTCAGCAGTAATTTCCTTGGTCTGTACCAAAGCCGCTAGTGATCTCAGCATTCCGTTCCGATACATAGAGAACACTACCTCAGAACTCTGAGTAATGAGTGAAGTAAAATCAGCTAGAGTGGAAATAAGCCCTACGTTCCTTAGTGTATTAGTCCACCCATAGATTCCCTTCTCCATCATCCTTGCTCGGAGGATAGTCAGTACTTCATCAGCGTCTTTCCCCTTAAGTGATCCAGAAGATATCTCAGCCTGAATGAAGTTACTTATGGAATCATTCAGTTCATTCTTGTTATCTACGTCGAACAAGTAATTCCTTAATCCCTTGACCTTCTCTATTAACCGCTTACGCTCCTTAGAACCCTCTTCAGACTTCTCTAACTTCTTTTCTTGTCTCACTAACTCAGCCATCTTAGCTTTACGAAGCTTATGCCCGATGACCACTCGCTGTCCAATGGCTTCATTCATCTCGTAGATATGAGCAGTTAGTGCTTCCATTGGGTGAGAGTAGAACTGAGAAAGCATCACGGAATTCACTCGTTGAATGTTCCGCTCCTTTAGAGCCCCTGGTTTCTGGAGATGTCCATAGTATCTCCCAGTAGATATCATCTGATTAATTATGTCAGCTTCATCTTTGTCTGTGAAGGGGATGCTGTGTTTCTCTGCATAGACCTTAGCTCTACGGATTTCATCATTGATCTTCCCTACTGAATCGTCTCCGTACAGATACCTTCGTAGCCCATCTACATCATTCACTTTCCTTGGGAAGTAGTTGTCCACTAGATTCTCCATAGAAAGCCCTACCTCTTCTGCTGCCTTACGGATTTCTATAAGAACAGCTTCAGCAGCTTTCCAGTGCTTCTCTAACCCAGGGTACTTAGCAAACATCTTCTCAACTTGTTTCCAGTCAGTCTCCTTACCGTTACTTAGATAGAGTCCGAAAAGGTCAGCGTCTTCTGAGCTCATTTGTTTCGAGACAAATCCGATAAATGGGGACACTCGTTTTTTATGATCTGCATTCTTAGTGTTAACATACATTACATACTTGTTTACTTTTCTCATAAGAGAAGGGGATATCTGCTCAAGTCTGTCAGCAGCAGACTCTAAGTTGGTCTTTACTATGTCCTTGATATTATTGAGAACTCTCTCTGCCATCCGTCTCTGCTTAGCTGAGAATGATCTGGACTGAGCGAAAGTCGCCTTGGCCTCATCTACGGTTTCCATGATGAGCCCAGTCTGTGCAGACACTAAGCCAGCGTTACCCCCAGCAGCCTCTAAGCGTTCTCGTTTCCTACGTTGTAGCCTGGTCTCCCCTGGAATCTTAGTAGTAGCCGAGTTGTCTCCAGAGACAGAATCAAAGCTCACTTTAGCAGAGGTCTCGATGCTTCCTCCTAGTCCAGAGAAAGTGACTATGTTCTCGTTAGCTAATTCTTTTGAGCTATCCGGAATTCCCGGAAGACTGGATTCAGAGTCAACCCCTTGGGTGATATCCACTAAGTCACTGCTGTTAAACATGAGATAGTGCACAGTATCCTCTGTAATCCCACTCATCCCAGTAGCAGTAAATATAGAATCCCCTCCAGCGGAGAAGCCCATCTCAGCTCCAGCGTTAAGAACTATTCCATCGTATCCTATGTCTCGAAGCACATTGTTCAGAATGTATCCAGCGGAAGTCCGGTCTCCTTCGTTGTCCCTAACATAGATACCAAAGTCTTGACCTAAATTCTCTTGGAACATTGACCAGATATCAGTGGAGTCCACTGGTTCATTTATATCAGAGGATTCTTGGAGTGAACTAATGATCTCTTCAAACCGATCCCGGACTTCCTTGGGGTACTTCTTAGATTCTTTCTGTATTCCATTGATAAAGGCGTCTATGTCCTTTGAAAGCATAGGAACTGCTCTGTCGCTATCGTTCACATAGAATGGCTTTGCCATCTTGATTATGTAGGAGTACAGCATTCCGGTTCCATTGCCGCTGTAATTCAATGAAGCATCTTCAGCCGAAGATGTCACATTGAATCCAGCGCCAAGGTAGTTCATCTTGTTACCGATAGAGGTATCAATGGCTCCGTTCAGTATCTCAGGTGAACCATGGAACACAAATGGAGGATTCCCTTTCTCGTCTAAAAGAGCATTATCGTCATCATAAAATGGGTCCGTGGGTACTCCAGTATCCGAATCAGGGGTTGCCATGCCTTTCGGCTTTTTCCCCCTCACATACTGTGATACTCCCTCTACATATGCTTTGTGGTCAGAGAGGTTGTTAGAAAAAGAAGATGTCGCAGCAAGCTTAGCAGCTCTCTGTCTCCCGTCTAGTTGCTGCCTGAGTAACCACTTTCGATTCTCATTCCAACTCTTATCAAACTGCCCCTTATCTGAACCGTATGCAACTGAACCGATATCCTTAATGAAATTCGCTACTGACTCCGCTGGTTTAGACATGGGAATCACATCGAACCCAGCGAATTCGTTTAGGATCTTTATGGCTTTTAGCACTGTATCCGCGAATCCCTTCATGAACTGATCGAACTTAGATACTACTGCTACATCATGCTCTACATACTTAGCTACTTGGTCAGCAAACCATTCATTGAAGCTGGTTAGGTAACTGACGTAAGCCTTGGTGCTAGGGGTAGACATAGTATCAATCGGGATATCTTTACTAGTGTTCCCTAGAATCGTCTCTTCAATATGATTCCTAAGCTGGACTCTACTAGCTGCACTCCGAGAGATTAACAGAGTCTCCCCAAGTCTCATGTGGCTCTCAAAGGTCTTTGCATAGTAATCAGAGTAATCGTCTATCATCTTATCAAGAATCTGATTCCGATCAACTGCACTCATGTTAGCTAGGATTCGGTTAGCTACAGCATGACCCAGCTCATGAGCAATGATACCCATAGCCCGGACTGATCCTTTGATACCAGCGAACTTGGATTCATCTATGGATAGGATTAGCTGCTTGTTCTCTACAAAAGAGTAGATAGAGCCGTTAGTACTTCGGTCTTTGTCTATAGCGTAGTCTTTTCCTTCGCTGATTAGGAATAGAATTACATCGTTATCTAGATTCTCATTGAACCCTATGTCCTCTGACGCAGCTTTGTTGCTCTGCATATCTCGGAACTGATTAATATCAGCAACTACTATTGTCCAGTCGGAGAGACCCAAGACTTTCTGAAGTACCTCGATGATCTTTACTGATCGAGTCCTGATTCCCTTGGTAACTGGGATAATCTTGTTCTTGGTCTTGGCTCTCTGAGGGTTCTCTAACCTATCCTCTGCTATGCTCTTGATCCCTTTGGTCTGCTCTGGAGTAATAGTCTTTTCACTATCCGGCTCTTCTTCTGCTCTCTTCTCAGCCTGAGCTTCCTTTTTCTCTTTAGCCTTAGCTTCCCTGGCTTCATTGACTCTCTTCTCAGCTTCTTGTCTCTGCTCTAGGTCTGTCTTAGTGCCTTTGGCTTTCTTTTGTTTCTCTTCCCAAGAAGGCAAGAGGTCTTTAGGTGAACGCTTCTGTTCGTCTACTTCTTTCTGAATCTTAGCTCGCTTAGTATTGTAAGCATGACGCTCAGCTATAAGCTTCTTCTCTTCTTCAGATACCTGGGTACCAGCTTCCTTGGCCTTGGCCTCTTCTTGTTTCCTGATCTCAGCTTGTTTCTTTGCCTCAGCATCCTTGGCTTCTTTCTCAGTATCTATAACCGGCTCAGCTTTAACTGTCTTGGGTACTAGGACTTTACCAGATACCTTGGCCCCAGTACTCGGTTTACTCTTAAGCTCTCTGATTTCCTTAGCTGCTTGGGACTTATTCATCTTAGGGTCAGCTTCGAGTCTTCGTAGGAACTCTTCAGCCATCCACTTCTTCTTGAAACCAGTGGGCATAACTGCTTGTCCAGTAGCTGTAGAGACTACACGGAAGTAATCAGATTTCCCCTCATCTCGCTTGATCTCAAATTTGGTCTCTGGAACCAACGACATCTTAGCTGCTCGTTTGGAACCGAAGACACCTACGTTCTGCTTCCCTTTCCAGAGAATGTAGCCCTTATCGTTTGTCCCATCGGGCTTAGTGTTCTTTGTGATGTAGTAAACACTGGTCCCATCACTAGCCGTGTCTACTCCGTCCTCTTTAGTAGACCAAACAAGTTTTCCTCGTTTCTCTCTCTTAGTTGCAGAGGGCGCTTCGTTGCCAAGGACCTCTTCAGCAATCTCTTCAGCCACTACTTTGAAGTTCTCATTGTATCCAGCAGCAATCCTCTCCGATTCCGCCTCTTGGATCAACTCGTCATATATGTCTCGCTTGCTTGGCTTCTTGACCCGAGATTTACCAGTTGCATCTAGTTTATTGTACGAAGAGATTCGTTGCTTATACAGTGAATCCACTGTAGCATACAGGGAATCTATGTCGCCTTCTATGAACGCCTTAGCTACTTCTGACTCCTTAGCTACTGTCTCTTGGGCTACTCTCTGTTCTTTAGAGAGAGATGCAGCAGGTTTGGCCTTGAAAGAGAGTACCGAGGATTTCTCAGTAGTTTCAGCGGGTTTAAGATCAAGTATATATTCACTTGGACTCTTAGTTTTTCCAGATTCAGCAATATTAGTTGGTACATCTATGTAGGATATACTTGCATCCTTACCGTATGTTTCTCTAAAGTAATCAGCATATTTTAAGGAGTCAGTATAGAACTCGCCTTTCTTTCCATCATAGAATTTAGTAAGCCTCTCAGGCTTGAATACATCAGAAAATTTTACAGTTGGGCTAGATGCGCGGTAAAGTCTCACATGCCCATCAGGAACCTTTGGGAGTTTGGCTATAGTTTCTTCTTCATTTATTACTCTGTCTTCCCCTAAGATAATATTTATTTTTGTCTCTGGAGACACTGGAGTACTAGGAATTGCTGGGTTACTGGGCGTCTCAGAGGGAGTAGGGATTCCAGCCCCTGTAGGGGGTGTAGCTTGGATTTCCTGTGGAACAGCTACGGGGGTAGCCGCAGGAGTCTCAATTGGAACTGGAGATGCCACTGGGGTCTCTGGTGATGCTTCTGATACTTGGGTAGCTGGTGTAGTCTCAGGGGTGGCTGGTGTACTAACAGTTGCACTTTCTGCAACTTCTTGTACAGTCCCTTGGTTAGAGACTCGAAGCCCACCACCCTCGGTAAACACAGCAGCTCCACCGCTGAGGTCTCCCTGAGAGATACCGACTTGACCAAAGGCGACTTCTGCTCCAGACGCCTTAGGCTCTGGCTTAGGTGTCTCTGGTAAGTCTAAACCAAACGGAACATTAGTAGAAGTATAAGTCGGAGTAATACCGAATACCTGAGAGCCAGAGAGACTCATTGAATTTTGGTAAGAGTTCTCTTGTTTCCCTGGGATTCCAGCTTCTTCCAATACTTTGTCTATAGCCGCTTCAGTCTGCCTGTTTTCCTTGGAAGTCTCTGGATCATCTTTGGTCCTAGGTCGATACGCAGCAGTAGCAATCCCACCAGCGGATACACCGGCAGCGGGGATTACATCAAGTGCATTGAGAAAGATACTTGGTAATTCTTTACTAGTCTCTTGCGCTACTGTCTTGAGGTCTTTTCCCTCATCCATCTTTGTAGCGACTAGGTTCGTAGTGTTCTGAGTAACTTCATCCAAGTACTCAACTGGCATTTCCCTTAGACCAGCGTGGGCTCCGGCTTCGAGGCGAGACAAGACGTTGCCAGCTATTCCTTTTCTAGTAGCTACCCCTTTGAATGCATCATCTCCGAGTCCAAGGGATTTCGCTACGAATGAAGAGTTAAGTACAGAGGTCACTACAAACTGAGTAGCAAATGCTTGACCAGCAAGCGTTGGGTCCATGCCTTTACGAATGTTTTCTTCGTAGTTGGGCAATGCTGTCTCAGCGCCCATGACAGTACCGAATACTAGAGGAGCAGCAATACCCCCGGTCAAGGACGCAGCAGCATAGGCTACACCCATATCACGGAACGTAGGGATCAGAGTGCTGGCAATGTATTTCGGGTCAACTAACTGGGCTGGGTTCTCCCAGATATGGGGATACACAGCAGAAACTTGTTGAATCTCTTCTGACTTATCTCTGTAGTAATCAGTCGCAGTAGTCCCAAGTTTCTCTGCTATAGACGCTACTTTGTCTATACTCTCCGTAATTGCTCCACCTACATAGGTCTGAGCAGCAGTAAATGTCCCCGGTTTCTTTTTGTTTCTCTGTTCTCTGTATGCTATCCCTTCATCTGACTTAAAGACATTCCCACCGAGCTGAAATACAGTACCGATATTCTTAGCAATTTCAAATGGAGCTTGCTTGATATCATCCCACATGAATTCTAGGGAACCGATGTCCTGAGTTCTCTGGTACTCTCCAGTTTCGTCTTTCCTGTAGAACTTCTTCTCTGGTTTTGGTTTTGTCTCCAGAGACACTGGTGGCTCAGTGGTAGCTAAGGCACTCTCTATATCTACTGGAGGTTGGTAAGTCTCTGGTTGTTCTTGGGTCTTCTTAAGCTTTTCTTCCTCTTCTGTATTCATTAGAGACGAAGCAGACCAGTCCTCTTCCCAGGGCATAGTAGTAGCTTGGGCCTCTGGCTCATCTAGGGCAACTGAACTCCAATCTTCTTCCCAAGGATTCATATGTTAAATCTTTTCCCAAGAGTTCTTATCGTTAGGGTTTCCACCTTTGAATCTGTAGCCATTTCGAACTGTACCAACTGGGACAGAAGTTCCTTTGCTCTGTTTTGCAGAGACTCCAGTGAGCCCAAGTAAGTTATCCACATTATCTTTAGCTTTCTTCCGAATGTCTTCATCAGTCATGGAATATTTATCACCAGTGAATAACCCAGGTTTATCTTCCATGGCTGATCCTTCATCAGTAGTCCTAATACGATCCATTTCAGACTGGACTAGCTCAGCATACTTCACTGGATCAATTGCTTTGTCTTTGGGATCAATGTTCAAGTGGATTCGAATGGCCTCTTTCTTCTCAGACTCAGTGATTTCCCCCTTTGCTACCATAGCATCTAGGTTCTCTATGTATCTCTGGCCCTCTGTCTTAGACGCTCTATCGGACTCTTTCTTAGCCAGCTCAGTCCTGGCTTTGGACTCTTCAATGTTCGCTGCATCTACTGCTGCCCTGTTAGCTGCTTCTGTCTTTCGAATACCGAGTTCTTCCTTACTGATTTCCAGCATAGCTCCCTGCCGTTTCTCTTGAGCCCCAGCTAAGGCAGTCTGAGCTTCTGACTGCTTGATATCAGCTTGGGCTTTGACCATCGACATTGGCTTAGCTCCAGCAGGGATTACTGGGTTCCCGTCTGGTCCCATAGTAGCGGATACAGGATTCCCTTGGGCATCCATGTAGACTTCTTCAGTCTTCTTTAGGTTGCTAGTGTACTGAGCTAACTCTTTAGACTTCATCAACTCAGCTTGCATTAGTAGCTGCTTCCGCTCCCACTCCCTCTGCTCGTCTGCTTGCTTAACGTACTCTCCACTTGCTCCACCTACGAATCCTGCCAACGCTGCACCCCATGCTCCCATGATTACTTACCTCCCATGAAGACTTCTGCACCAGTACTCGGGATGTTAGGCTTCTGCTCCGCAGGTACTGCGTTTTGCATCCCAGTTAGTGCAGTGCGAGTCTGCTTATTCTGATCCTTGAGCATTTCATTCTCAGTCCTTAGTGGACGCTCTATATTCTGTTTTCTCATATGATCCACCATCTGCTGAGTTGGCCTATCCGACCCACCATGGGCAGTAACGAGCTTAGACCCCTCTTGCTTCATATTGTCTGGGAGTATGGTTTCAATCTTGCTCTGTAGCTCAATCGGATCAATCTCTCCACTCTTAAGTCCAGCTTGAATCTCATCCTGCATGACCTTGCGAAGCATTGATTCAGTCTCATCTTCTGAGACATCTGCTGGTATCGCTCCCATTGCCTGGGCCAACTCCATTGTTTCACTGAATGCAGTGAGACCAATAGCCAGCTTAGTATCCAAATCAAGGGGCTTCTTAGTGTCTTTCTTGAGGAACATTTGCAACTGCTTATAGATCG
>Ga0209416_1002016_pt1 | contig 12138 bp, 7 predicted proteins | sample RifGroF1_FD_184001 | JGI IMG/M metagenome (GOLD analysis project Ga0209416, IMG submission 184001) | Groundwater microbial communities from Rifle, Colorado, USA - Groundwater F1 (SPAdes) (version 2) | ecosystem: Environmental > Aquatic > Deep subsurface > Groundwater | place: Rifle, Colorado...
ACGTCCGACTGGGTGATGTTACAGGGGAAACTCAATCCCGAGTTTCTCGGCAAGATGAACGCCGTCTTCGAAAAAAATCTCTCCGCGATCCTGAACGATATCGCGCGGCAGAAGATGATCGAAGAAAACAAGGGGAAGATATTTATCAACCTCACCAATACCCAATATAAGACAGTGACGAACAAGATCAGCGTCAACGATACTTTTTTAGGCGTGCTCGTCGTGAATAAACTCATCATTAACGGTAATTTTCAATACCTCGAGAACGTCAACTCGTTTAATACCGTTTATTACACCAACGAGAGCATGAAGTTCCATTCAGGCTACGCGGTCGACCTCTACCCGGGATTGAACTTTCTGCGTTTCGGGATGTATAACGGATATTTTACCAAGAACTCATGGGATTATTTTAACGAAAAACTGTTTGTTATCAATAATATCTCCCTGAAGAACACCAACCTCAATCTGGACGAATTCAGTATCGCGCCGGTCAGTCATATTCTATTCGGATGGGGATTTAAAATGTACCTGCCGACCGGAAATTACTTCCTGAATTTCGATTTCGGATTTCGTTTTGCTATCGGCAAATCCAGTAAAATAAGGATCGTCCTGAACATCTGCGACCTGAGGGATTATAATTATTATAACGGTAATTGGAATGTGTATAATTACCCGAACGCCGCGTTTAAAGTCGGATTTGAGAGCAAGATCGGCGAGAGGATGAACCAGTTCGATTATATGTATGCGTGGTTCGCGGACGGCTACTACGCCGGCGATCATATCGGCATCGACGGCGGAATCAGCGTCCGTCTGGACCCGTTGTTCTCTATCAATCTCGGTCTCGATATCAGTTACTTCTTCGCGCGGAAACACAGCGACTGGTATTATGACGCATTATATCATTATGTTTCAGTCTCGCTCGATAAGCCGGGTGAATTCGATTTCGCGTTTTTCTTACAGTATGAATTTTTTGTTCCCATTTCGCATAACTATAAGAACTATGAATTCGATTATTAAAGAGGCGGCCTTATGAGAAGGTTCGTGTTGATATCATTCATCTTCGGCGGGATCGCTCTCGCGGGCGCTGCGCCGTCCAAGGCGCCGGTTCCGGCGGCGAAGCCTATTCTCCCCAAAACCGCCGTCGTGTCCACTTACGAGGGTTTTCCTTCGCAGGACGACTTCAACGGGTCGCAGGAAGCGTACAGCCTCAGCATGGCATATCAGTCCCTTCTCTACCAGCTTAGCCTGAACTCGTCGAATATCGAGCTCACCGGACAGAAGATCGCGCAGTTCACACAGAATACGCCGGGTATCGAAAATAAACTGATCGCCGAATGGGGACTGGATTACCTCATCCGGCTGAACCTCGTCAAGACCGGCGCGTTATCCCAACTGAAAATCTTCGCTGTAGATATGGACGGCAAAACGATTGTCTCCGGCGGAATTTCCATCTACGGCAAACTCAGCCCGGAGTCGTTCGAAATCCTCTACTCGATTATCGGGAAAACTATGCGGGAAATCGCCGGCGACTTCGCGAATAAAAAGCTCGCCGCCGGAAAGATCGAAACCAATAAAGTGGTTGTTACGAACTATACGACTGTCGAAAAAACAAGCCATGTGTATCTGATGGATATCGAAGAAACCTACGGTACGAATAACAAGCTCACCCTGAAAGGGGAGTTTCTCGCCCTCGAACTGACCCATTCCGGCGGGAAATTTACGCTGACCAACGATACCGTTTCGCCCAAGCGGTTTTACCTTCTCCACCTCTCGCCCGGCCTCAACATCCTGAAGGTCACTTTCCCCGAGCGTATCCTCGGTTTCAACACGCTGGAATACAAGAACGAGCAGATTTTCCTGATCAAAAACAAATCGCCGTATGAGAAGACGATCGACCTCGACGACTTCGCGCACCCGTTAGTCACGCATTTCTTCATCGCCGCGGGTTTCGAACAGTTCCTTTCGTACAGCCTTCCGGTGCTCGATATCGACTTCGGATTCCGGCTCGCGGTTTCCAGTGCATCCAAAATAAAGATAGCTATCAATTCCGCGGAAACGAAGTATAGCTGGTTTCACGGCGCCGCTTTTAAGTTCGGGGTGGAGACGGCGATATCGCCGTACTATAACGGATTGGATTATTCTTTACTGTGGTTTATCGATTTTATCACGTCCGGTATCAAATACGGAATCGAGACGGGAATCGGGATTCGCCTGCACCCCCTGCTCTCGTTCGACGCGGGGATCGCCTTCAAATTACCTTTAGATAGGTGGTACGGAGACCAGACCGCGAGTTTCGGTTTCTTTCTTCGCTACAATATCTATATGCAGTTTCCGCTTGTTAAAAAGAACTACGAGTTGGTCGAATAACGGACTATCGGCGAACTTGCATTGTCATTGCGAGGCTGTCATGGTGAGCACTTGTCCCGCTTCCCCGGCGGGATGACGAACCATAGCCGAAGCAATCTATTTCAATACTATATGATGTTTTACCGACTGCTTTGCCTGCCTTCTCCTTCGCAGGAGAAGGAGACAGGCCGCTTCGCGTCTTGCCTGTCTACCTTCGTAGAAGGCAGGCAGTGACAAAAACCCATGAATTTTATAAGTTCGTCAACATCCTCAACCCGGCCTATTCTTTTTCCTTCTCTTTCGTCTTCACCTTGCGGCTTCTGCGGATCAGAATAAATATCCCGATTCCGATATAGACGGCTACCACCACGATCGCGACCGCGGTCAGGATGCGCTGGGCTAAACCGGTCAGCGAGTAGGTGCTCATGACATCCGACGTCTTCGGGCGGACTACGATGTCCGTATCGCGCTTCATCAGGAACATCAGGCTATTCATGAAGAAGTCCATGTTGCCGGGCGCCGAGTTGATATAGACATCGCTCGCGAAATCGGCGTCGCCGATCACGACCATTCTGGCCTGGGTGACATTCGTCACGACAAGCAGGATATTCGTCATGGTGTTGGTGAAGTATTCGGTCTTGGAACGGGTCACCGCCCACGCGGGATACATCGGGCCCTGGATATCCACTCCGGTGTTGAATTCCACCTTCTGCGCGGCGATCTCCTTCTCCGACGTCTCGGCGTAAGCGTATTCCGACGTCCTCATCAAGGGATATACGAGGTAGCCGTATCCGAGAGGCCGTTTATCCGCCGGGAGCTGTTCTATCGCGCTCGCGGTCATCAGTTTGACATTATACTTATAGTCCTTGAACGGCAGGGTGATCTCGTGGCCGCCGATGATCGACGGCAGGAACTGGATGTTCCCGAGGGTCTGGTAGTTCTCCTGCTCGATGATCAGATTGTTCTTGACCATATACAAGCCCATCTGACGGAGTATGTCGTTGACCATATAGTCCGTTTCGTATTCGAGCATCATGAAAACGCTTCCGCCGTTATTGAGATAGATCATGATCTTGTCCAATTCGTCGGGAAGGATCATCTTAATCGGATTAAGGATCAGGAGACATCCGGCGTCCGCGGGTATGTCCACCACACGCTGGAGATCGACCGGCATGACATTGATACTCTCTCTGCGCAGTTCTTCGAGAACCCATGAATATCCGCCGCCCTCGGAAAGAAGGTCGAACTCGCCGTGCCCGGTCAGGACATAGACCACACGGGGCTTCTGGGCAAGGAGATTCTTGATCGCCGAGGTGAACTCGACCTCGCCGTGGAAAACCACGTCGCCGGACTGGGGATCGTGAGTGGTGATGAGGCTTGACTGGACCTCGACCTTGTTGCCCATATACTCGAAGACCACGGTGCCGATCTTCGCGGGATTGTTGATATTGACGTTATACTTGACCATTTTCACCGGGTTAAGCCGGGGGTCGAGGATTTCTATTTTTATATTGGGGTTCTTCGATGCGTAACTCTCGAGGAGCTTCTGGATATAGTCGAGCTTCATCGCGATCGTCGGTTCGCCGACATCGACCTTGAACACCACGACGTTCATCTCGTTGGTGACGTTCTTCAGGACGGAGATAGTCTGCTCCGAAAGCTGATAGAGCTTCGAGCCGGAAAAGTCGAATTTCAGGTTGAGCGAGTCGGAGAAGATGTAGATAAATACTAATATCAGCAATATGATAAAAAGCTGGACCGATTTATAGATACCGGTTACGGTGCCGGAACGCTTGATAAATCCGGTGAAGAGCTGACGGTAGAAAACGAAGGTCAGTATGATCGCGGCAAGGCTCGCGAAGAGCAGGATTTTCGTCACAAGCGGGTTGGGCCCGATGATGATATACAGGAGAATAGTGACTGTCAGCAGAACGCCCAGCCCGATCCTCCAGATCAGATCGAAAGTTGTATTTTTAGTTTCCTTAGACATCGTTCGCCTCCTACTTCCACGTCTTCGATTCGACCATCGTTTTAGCAAAGAAAAGTCCGATAAAAATTCCGATCAGGAAAAAGAGCAAGTCCTTTATCGAGAAGTAGCCCTCCGCGATGTTCTGGTAATGGTACGCGAACGACAGCTCGTCGATCACCTTCACCACCGCGGGATCGGGATTGATATTTGAAATGAACTGGATGAGAAACAAGGTGAAGAATACGGCGTAAGTCAGGATCGCCGCGACAACAAGGCTGCCGGTCACCGACGACGCGGCCATACCGAACGCGATGAAGAACGCGGACGACAGCAGCATCCCGAGCATACTTAAAAGCGCCATCCCGAAATCGACCGGCGCGAAAAAGCTCAACGCGACCAGAAAAAGGAGCATCATCATGATCCCGGTGCTTACGAACACGAGCACCCCGAGGAACTTGCCGATCACGATTTCCCATGCGCTCGCCGGCGAGGTCAGCAGGAGCTCGTATGTCCCGAGGTTCTTTTCCTCGGCGAGAATACGCATCGTGATCAAGGGCAGGACGATCATCACGATAGAATTGACGAATGAGAAATAAGCGACGAAATCGGCGCTTTTATTCGGCGCGAACACATGCGCCTGAAGGAAAACGAACGCCGCGATCGCGAGAAAGAATGTCATCACGATATATCCGAGCGCGGATGTAAAATAGGTCTTGATTTCTTTACGGAATACTGCCCACATAACCCACTCCTAATTCGTCAATTTCAGGAACACGTCTTCGAGCGAAGCCTTTTTGGATGAAAGCTCCAGCAGGCCGCATTTCAGCCTGACCGCTTCCTCCGCCACGCTTTCCTGGATCATATCCTTCGCCTGTATCACGATCCGTTCGCCGTCGGCGCGGGCGTCGATCACCTGAGGGTTGCGCTTGATGACTTCGATCAGCTCTTTTTCGTTACGCGCGACACGCAGGATCACCCAAATCCCTTCTTCATGGGACTTCTGGAGATTGTCTATCGAGTCGGCAGCGATAATATGTCCGTCTTTGATGATAATGGTTTTCTCACAGATTTCGTTTGCTTCCGCGAGGATATGGGTCGAAAGGATGATCGTCCGGTTCTCGGCTTTGGCCAGACGGCGGATGAGCGCGCGGATTTCCACGACCTGGCGCGGATCGAGGCCGACAGTCGGTTCGTCCAGCACCAGCACCTTCGGGTAGTTGATGATGCTCTGCGCGATCCCCACTCTCTGCTTGAGGCCTTTGGAGAGGAAACGGATCAGCGTATCGCGGCGGTCGCCCAGATCGGTCATTTCGATGATCTCCGCGATCCTTTTCTTCAGAAGATCGTCGCGCTTCATACCTTTGAGGGTTCCGGCAAACTCGAGGTATTCGTAGACGGTAAGGTCGGGATAGAGCGGGGGTTTTTCCGGGAGATAACCCAATTCGGTTTTGATGGTGCGGAGGTTCTCGAAAAGGTCCATGCCGTCGATGAAAATGTCTCCCGCGGACGGAGCCATGAAGCCTGTCAGAACCCGCATCGTGGTGGTCTTTCCGGCGCCGTTAGGTCCAAGGAATGCCACTATATCTCCGCTTGCGATATCGAAGCTGATATCGTCGACGGCGGTAAAATCTCCGTACTTGACGGTGACATGATCCACCTTTATCATCCCGTTCCTCCCAGAAGGATTTTAAGAATGTATATTCTATCATGGATATAGAGAAAAGGAAAGATTCAAAATGAATGGCGGGATTATTATTTGGGGTAATTGAAAATATACGCCGATTGTCATCGCGGGCGCGGCAGGCGAATACGGAGGGAATAAAGTCATTTCGCGCGGAGCACACTGAGATGAAAAATAGGGGTATTGGGCGGTAGAAACTATTTCACTTCCGAGGCGTTTCATCTTCTCCGGAATGATTATAAGAATAGTTATGACAGTAAAAAAAATATCTCTTAATTTCTACACCATGCTTCTTTCTCCGTGTTCTCCGTGCGGACTGTATTTGTATTTCTCCGCGTTCTCTGCGTCTCCGCGGTCGTTTTCGATCATTTCATCGCGGGCGCGGCAGGCGAATGCGGAGGGAATAAAGTCATTTCGCGCAGAGGACACGGAGATGTCAGCATGGGGTTGTTGGGTGAGAGATACCGTTTGGCCTCCGCGGCTTTATTATCTTGAAGTCAATCCTACGAGATGGGATAAAAAGAATATTCATGTTAGCATGATGATATCTCTTATATATACATCCTCGCTTCTTTCTCCGTGTTCTCCGTGCGGACTGTATTTGTATTTCTCCGCGTTCTCTGCGTCTCCGCGGTCGTTTTCGATCATTTCATCGCGGGCGCGGCAAAGTAATCTAATCAATTCGGAGTTGAGTTTTTAGGTATGTCTGTTTCCGCGAAGCAGGCGGACAGGGAACCGAAATTTCGCCGTTACCGGTTTCTATTCGTGCAAACTTGTGGTGAGCCCGTCGAACCATCCGCGCTCTATTGGGTCTGAACATTTATCCCAATTCGACACTGATGACACGGATAACACCGATTCCCACGGATTAAAAATCTCTCTCTCAGCTTCATACTGAGTTCACGGAGTGTGTCATCGCGGGCGCGGCGAAGCATTCTGTCGCACCAAGTATTCCCCGCAGTAACAAAGATGCGACGTTTATGGGCGGAACACTCTTTTTCACACAGAATACGCAGAGAAAATCTAAGGACTCTCTTTGAAGAGAGCTTTTATTCCCGTCTCTGTGTTCTCCGTGCGGACTGTATTTGTATTTCTCCGCGTCCTTAGCCTGTCCACTCGGTCGCACTTCGGTATGAGACACGTCCGATTCCGGGAAGCAGGCGGACAGGGAACCGAAACTTCGCCGTTACCGTCTTCGATCCGCGCGAACTTATTGAAGCGCGGTAGAATCAGTCAGTGTAATTTATTGTCGAATACTAAAATAGATTGCTTCGTTACACTCGCAATGACAAGGCTATTTTCCAAATATTTGTTATTACTTTATTATTTTCGGGTTTTTAGAACTTTCCAAATAAAAAAGAGGCCGTATGGCTACGGCCTCTAATCGAGGGGTGAATAGGGCATCTATCTGAAATAAATCATTGCCCGGTTGAGGTTAGGTGTAGAAGTAATACGAAAGGGCGGGGAAACGGTTCTTCAAATTGTGAAGGACTCTTTTTTCGATCTGCCGGGCCGCCTCGGCGGTAATTGAGAACTGCACACCCAATCTTTGCAGAGTCTCGCGCTGGGGTTCGTCAAATCCGAAACGTTTGCGGATAATCTCCCGTTCTCTCTCGCTGAAGCTGTCGATAGCCTCGTAAACATCCTTCAGCATCGATTCCTCTTCGATAACCTTTTCCGGGTTGAATTTTTCATCGGGTACGCTTTCAATCAGTTCGTCGCCTTCGGTATAAGCCGTTTCGTTCAACGACTGCTCGCTGTTTTTGTAGTAGAACAGCATATCGACCGCATCGCGGCGCGAGACCTTCATCGAGCCCGTGATATCATCGACTGTCGGGTAATGGTGATTATCGGTGATGAAGTCGTGTATGAATTCCTTGATGCGCTTATTGATCGTGTCTTTGCGGTAGGAGATATTGAGGCAATGTGACGGTTTGATAAATCCGCGGAGAATAGACTGGCGGATCCAGAACGCGGCGTATGTCGAGAACTTCACGCCCTTGTGATGGTCGAACTTCTTCGCGGCTTTCATGAGACCCATATTCCCGTTCTGAATGATGTCCATCAGGGAGATCGTACCGCGATAGTACTCGAGGGAAATCTTGACGACCAGCTTCAGGTTTGAGTTGATCATCTTCTGAAGAGCGGGTTTGTCTCCGTCCATGATCTTTTTGGATAACTCGATCTCTTCGTTTTTATCGATCAATCCGTGCTTCGAAATATCCTTGAGATACTTGCGAAACAGATACATGTCTTTCATACAAATCCTCCGCGTCCATCATTCATAACACTATTAGAGCAAATAGCGTGCCAGAACGCAAAAGGGTATTGTGCGTTAAATATGGGGTTAAATCTTTACAGGGTTAGATTTTATCGGTCTTTTTATCATTCCGCCGGTGAGCGGCGCCTCATCTGTATCTTTTAATAGACGCCTCTCAAGGCCTTTTTCCCGTCCCACGGGTATGCGGATCGAAGAGTTTATCGAGCATATAGTCCGGTTTCGGGTTGCGGAACGAGGCGAAAATATTGTTCTTCAGCCCCGGTACTTCCTTCGAAAGTCGCGCGATCAGACCTCGCACTTTCTCACGGCGCATCTCGCTCTGCTTGCGGACAAGTTTCGCCGGGCATCGTTCGGGCACGACCGGCGCGCCGAGCTCGGCGACATAACTGACAAGGTGCTGTTTCTCGAGATAGGCGAGCGGACGGATCAGTTCGAGCTTCCCGCCGAAAAGCGGCAGACGGGGGAGCATCGCCGACGCCTCGCGTTTATAGAAGAGATTGAGCAGGATCGTTTCGACGATATCGTCCTTGTGATGTCCGAGCGCGACCTTGCCGTAGCCCCGTTCCATCGCGATACGGAACAGCGTACTCCGCCTGATCTGCGCGCACTTGAAGCAGATATTCGACGGGAGTATCTTCTCTTTGTCGGTATGAAGAATATACTCCACGAGCGGCATCCGGTAGACTTCCAGTTCCAGCCCCGTCTTCGCGAGGATAAACTCGCCGAGCCGCGCGATATCGTTATTCATCTCCGGGCTCTCGCCGTTGAAGTTGTCGATCATGAGCGGGTGTAAATGGTAGGCGACCGGCATATGGGTGAGACGGTAGGCGAGCAGGGAGACGAGCGAGATACTGTCTATTCCGCCGGATATCCCGAGAAGGACATGGTCTCCCTCGGCGATCATATGATAGTCGTTCACCGCCTGCCCGGCTTTTTTCGCGAGATTCGATTCTTTCATTTCACACCCTGCTTTTGATAAACAATTTATACCGATAAACTTTTTGTTACCATAGGGGAGTTCTAAAAACTCTCTAAGGAAGTAAAACACTCCGTTCTTTCTTTCTTCAAACCCAGAAAGAAAGAACCAAAGAAAGAGGTTCCCCGCCTGATGCCGCTCCAAAAAAGAGGGGCGCGAAACGGGAAACACCGTAACTCGCCGCGAAAAAGATCACTCAATCAAGGATAAAGCAAGGCTCGAACATACGGCGTTTCTATCCGTTTCGCTTAGTAGAACTCGCGACAGAGCGCGGGGTCAAACAGCCGAATACATGACTATTTGTTAGAATTTAAGTTGGCTGTTTCACCCGCGCGCTTTAAAGCGCGTTTCACTACCGGAAAAATCCGTAGAAAAGGCATTTGTTCGACGACCGAAGGAAGGAGTTATGCCTTTTCAGGATTTTCCCGGTTCTTCTCTCAAGCTTAATCAGCGCGGAATCCTTTCTTTGTTTCTTTCATTCCCATGCGGGCTTGTCCCCGAAGGCTCTGCCGGAGGGGGAAAGAAAGAAAAAGGGATTCTTCGCGCCGGTGCCGTCAATTTACTGATAGCGAATGCATGATGCGAAGCGCCCGGATTAAAATAAATTCTGCTGGCTCAATAGGCAGGCCTACTCCGGGAAATCCATCCAGTTCATATCCTCGGCGGAGAGTTCCATTTCGAGCTTGACGACGATATCGTCCATCTTGTTGAACTTCACCGCGAGGTCGTGAACCGTCTTCTTGATCTTGTAGATTTCGAGATTATTGATATACTTGTAGAGGTCGGTACGGACAATTACCTGTTCCTTAAGGATCGCGAGAAGCTGAGGGTTGCCGCATGCCGCGATTAACGCGTCCAGTTCCGCGAGGCTCTTGAAGATGCCCCAGTCGATCACCGAACGGAAGAGCCGGTTGAATTCCTGCGAGAGAAACGGCGAGATATCGATCAGTTCGTCGGTGAGGTTACGGTACAGATGTCCGACTACCGGAAGGTCGTTTTTTCCGCGTATCCTTCCGACCGCGCGTTTCATGATGCGCCTGAATGCGCCGTTCTCGTTCCTGTATAAATCGCGGAGCGCCCTGAAATCCTCGTCGTTCAGTTCCAGCGGCCTCCGTTCTATCTTTTCGATCAGTTCCTTATCCATGGTGTCCCTCCTAAGATATCTGGCAGAGTACCACGGTGATATCGTCCTGGTAATATGTCATTTTCTCCAACGTCAGTTTCATCTGCTTTTCGATCTCAGCCTTCAACTGGGGAATCCCGAGCGACTTATTCTGGATGATAAAGTTATTGAAGTACGAAACATACGAGTCTTCCGCAGAGAACATATCGAGTAAACCGTCGGTATAGAAAATCATCTTATCGCCGGATACGAGTTCCATGACATCGTTCTTGTAGCTGAAATTCTCGAAAACGCCGATAGGCGGAGAATTCTTGATGCCGTAGAAATGGATCGACTCGTTCTCGCGGATCAGCACCATACTCGGATGCCCCGCCGAACTGTATACCGCCGTCTTGCCCGCCGTGTCGATAATCGCGAAGAAAACCGTGATAAACTTCTTCGAGTCGATATTGAGCTCGAATATCTTTTTGTTGAAAACTTTGAGAAACTCCGAGGGGATCAGGTCCGCGGCGGTCTTGCACGACTTCTTGAAGTCGTTATAGGTATCCTTCACCAGCACCGAGAACATCGACGCCGCGACACCGTGGCCGGATACGTCCGCGATTAGCACCGGGAAGTAGCTCTTCCGTTCGATCTTGATCTCTTCCATGTAGAAAAAGTCGCCGCCGATCTCGTCGGAGAGATAATAGAGGCTCTCGAAACGGATATGCTTGCTCTTCGGGAGCGATTTCGGGATCAGGTTGCTCTGGAGCATCCGCGCGGCGTTCAGGTGTTCGAGGAAACTGCGGTTCAGGTTCTCCAACTGCTCCTTTTTCTCTTCCAGCTCCTTGCGGGTTTTCATACGGATCGTATTGTCGATAAAGAAGATGATCACACCCTGGTAGTCGCCTTCCTCGCTCTTGATCGGGAAGAAACGGATATTGTACCAGAATTCGCCGATATTCACGTCGATGAAATTAAAATCGATCTTGTTCTTCTTCAGTTCTTCTATTTTCTTCCTGATCTCGTTGCTGTACTGGCGCGAGAAGACGTTGGAGATATCCATCCCGAGGAACGCGATATTCGCCTCGGCGATATTCCGCAGGCGCTCGTTGAAATAGATGATCTTGTCCTCTTTATTGAGCAGGATGATACCGTCGCGGGCGTTCTCGACGATACTCCGGTTGATCATCGACTTGTTCTTCATATTGTTCTTGAGCACTTCGTCCTTGCTGACATCTTTGATCAGGATATAGAAACCCATGACAGTCTCGTTCATCTTGATCTGCTTGAGAAGGATTTCGCAGGTAATATTGGTCTTATTGTAGTCGAGGAGCTGAATCTTCATTTTAGTCTCTTCTTTCCGCATCGAGATATTGACCGCGCGCGAAAAATCTTCCTGACTCTCATCATGGATGAGGAAACCGAACTTCTCGCCGATCATCTCGTTCGTGTCATACCCGAACATCAATTCCGCGCCCTTGTTCCATGTCGTGATATTCATCTCGGTGTCCGCGGTGATGAACGCGTAATCGCGGATGTTGTCCATCATGACCGAGAAGGTGTTCTGTTCGCGGTTATGCCCGACAGAGATCATATCGAGGATGACGTTGTTCAACTGCTTCTTCTGGAAACGGAACATCTTCCACGCCCGAAGGTAATTAAAGATATTATGGAACGACAGTAGGAAGAACGCGACCAGATGTTTGTCCTGCACGATTGGGATAATGAGAGTTCTCCTGAGGACATCGTTGTACTGCGAGAAACCCCGGTAGAAGATCGA
>Ga0209416_1002018_pt1 | contig 12134 bp, 10 predicted proteins | sample RifGroF1_FD_184001 | JGI IMG/M metagenome (GOLD analysis project Ga0209416, IMG submission 184001) | Groundwater microbial communities from Rifle, Colorado, USA - Groundwater F1 (SPAdes) (version 2) | ecosystem: Environmental > Aquatic > Deep subsurface > Groundwater | place: Rifle, Colorado...
CAACGCACAGCTGCGAGTTCACCAGCGTGAGCAAGACGGCGTCAAGGGTCACAAAAAGGGGCATTGAGTGCTCCATGCGAGAGGGTCGGTTGGTTTCATGTTGGAAAATTCGAGTTCGACACTATACATTCTAAACTAATAGCTAGACAAAAGCAAGAGTTAGGAATATAATGTGCTTAACAAACTCGAAAACTCAACAGACAAGACCGGAGTGCCCCATGCGAACCCAACTGCTCATCATTGACCCGCAAAACGACTTCTGCGACATTCCCGGCGCCGCGCTGGCTGTGCCTGGCGCAACCGCCGACCTGGACCGCATGGTGGACTTCATCTCCCGCACCGCCTCGCGGCTGGATGCCATCACGGTGACCCTGGACTCGCACCCAGGTGTGGCGGTTGAGCGCACGACGTTCTGGCAGAACGCGGACGGTGAGCCTGTGGCACCGTTCACGCTCATCACGGCCAAGGACATGCGCGAAGGCGCATTCCTGCCCCGCAGTGCGGAATTCATCACCCCGGTGCTCCGCATGCTCGAACGCCTGGAGGCCTCGGGCCGCCCCGGGCTGGTGGTCTGGCCGGTGCACTGTGTCACGGGCACCCCGGGCCACAACATCTATCCGCCACTGGCCAAGCGCCTGCAGGTCTGGGAGGTGTACACCCAGAGGCCTGTGCGCCGGGTCTTCAAGGGCGAGCACCCCTTGACCGAGCACTTCGGTGTCTTCGAGGCGGACGTGCCGCTGGACAACGAACCGAGCACCCAGTTCAACACCGAACTGGCGCGCTCCCTCACTGAAAACACCGATGTGCTGTTCATCGCCGGCGAGGCCTCCAGCCACTGCGTGGCATCGAGCTACTACCAGCTGGCAGAGTTCCTGAAGGGCACCAAGCGGCCCCCGATGGTGATTCTGCTACGCGACTGCATGAGCCCAGTGCCGGGTTTCGAGGCGCAAGCCGACGAACTTTTTGCCCGCGCGCAGCGCAACGGAAACATCGTCATGACGGCCGATGACGCTTCCGATTTCCTGGTCCGCCGCTGAACAACCAACACCTCTGAAAAACATGTCCTCTACCGCCTTCACCCCCATTGTCAGCAGCTTGCTGGAAACCGACCTCTACAAGCTGACCATGTGGCAGCCTATGCTGCACCAGCTGAGCGCCAACCAGGCCCAGTACCGTTTCGTCTGTCGCAACACGCCGGCGTTTCCGCTGGCCGAGCTGGTGCAGCAAGTGCGCGAGCAACTGGAGCACCTGTGCTCGCTGAGCTTCACCGCCGACGAGCTGGCCTACCTGCGCACGTTGCGCTACCTCAAGAGCGACTTCATCGACTTCCTGAGCATCTTCCGATTCCAGTCGCGCTTCATCAATGTGCGCGCTGAGGGCGACACGCTGGTGGTCGAAGCCACCGGTCCGCAGGTGCATGTCATGGGCTTTGAAATCCACGTGCTGGCCATCATCAACGAGCTGTACTTCCGCCGTCTGGTGCAGGGCGAAGCGCGCGAGCAGGCGTTGACCGTTGGCCGTGAACGCCTGGCCGCGAAAATCGACCTGCTGCGCGAAGAGGGCGACATCCATGCCCTGCGCCACCCGTTCGAGTTCTTCGACTTCGGCCTGCGCCGCCGCTTCTCCGGCGAGTGGCACGACGAGGTGGTGTCCACCCTGGCGCGCGAGTTGCCGCAGTTCTTCAAGGGCACCAGCAACGTTCACCTTGCCCGCAAATACGGCTTGGTCCCCATTGGCACCATGGCCCACGAGTGGCTGCAGACTTTCCAGTGCGTGGGCGTGCAGCTGCGCCAGTTCCAGAAAGCCGCGCTGGAGGCCTGGGTGCAGGAGTACCGCGGCGACCTGGGTACGGCCCTGACCGATGTGGTGGGTATGGACGCCTTCCTCGCGGACTTCGAGCCTTTCGCAGCCAAGCTCTTCGACGGGCTCAGGCACGACTCCGGGGAGCCTGTGCAGTGGGGCGAGAAGGCCCTGGCGCACTACGCAAAGCTGCGCATCGACGCGCATGCCAAGCGCTTGGTGTTCTCCGACGGCCTGGACGTGCCCACGGCGCTCGGCCTGTACCGCCATTTCGGCGACCGCGTGCAGACCGGTTTCGGCATTGGCACCAACCTGACCAATGACCTGGGCCCCAAGCCCCTGAACATCGTCATGAAGCTGGTCAGCTGCAACGGCCAGCCCACCGCCAAGCTCTCGGACACCCCGGGCAAGACGCTGTGCGACAACGACACCTTCCTGGCCTATCTGCGCCAGGTCTTTGACAAGAAAGACTGAGCCATGTTCAAGCTGACCTCCGCACAAATCAACCCCACCATCGGGGACATGGACGGCAACGTCCGCCTCATGCTTGACGCCGCCCGCCAGGCGCGCGACCAGGGCTCCCAGCTGGTTGTGTTCCCCGAGCTGAGCCTGACCGCTTACTACCCGGCCGACCTGCTCGACGATGAGCACTTTCAGGACCGCATGGAAAAGGGCTTCCGCCAGCTGCTGACAGCCTCGCGCGAAACCCCTGGCCTTTATTGGGTGGTGGGCGCGCCCACCCTCCGTGCCGGCCCGGGTAAGCCGTTTCACAACAGCCTGCTGGTGGTCAAGAACGGGGAGGTGGTGCTGGGCTACGCCAAACAGCTGCTGCCGACCTACAACATCTTTGACGAGCGCCGCCACTTCGAGCCCGGCCCTGACGTCGCCCGCGTGCTGCGCATCGGCGGCCTGCAGGTGGGTTTCCTCATCTGCGAGGACGGCTGGAACGATGAAGGTCAGGACTACGGCGTCAACCCCTTCCAGCGCCTGGCCGACGCCTCGCCGGACCTGGTGGTCTCCATCAACGCCAGCCCCTCCAACGTGGGCAAGCGCGAACAGCGCCATGCCGTGTTCACCAAGGCCTGCGCGCGCCACAACCTGCCGTTGCTGTACGTCAACCAGGTCGGCGGCCACGACCAGCTGGTCTACGACGGCGCCTCCTTTGCGGTGGACGCCGGCGGCCACGTGGTGTACGAGGCCCGTCGCTTCACCTCGGACGTGACCACGCTCACCTTTGACCCGGCGACCCGCGTGTTCTCCGGTTCGCACGGTGATGAGCTGCCCGTGGTGAACAGGGAAGGCCTTTCCACGCTGGAGTTCTACCGCCAGCAAATTGTGCTGGGCCTGAAGGACTACGCCCGCCGCTGCGGCTTCAAGCAAGCCGTTGTGGGCTCCAGTGGCGGCATCGACTCGGCACTGACTCTGGCGCTGGCGGTTGAGGCCCTGGGCGCCGAGAACGTGGTGGGCATCACCATGCCGTCCAAGTTCTCCAGCGAGGGCAGTGTGTCTGATTCCGAGGTGCTCTGCCAGAACCTGGGCATCAAGCTCTTCGAGCACCCCATCCGCGAAGCGGTGGCGGCCTTTGAAAACAGCTTTTCTGGCGCGTTCGACACCCCGTTGCAGGGGCTGCCCCTGGAGAACCTGCAGGCCCGCGTGCGTGGCACGACCCTGATGGAGTTCTCCAACACCTTCGGCCATCTGCTGCTGACCACGGGCAACAAGTCCGAGGTGTCGGTCGGCTACTGCACGCTGTACGGTGACACCAACGGTGGCCTGGGCCTCATTGGCGACCTGTACAAGACCGAAATTTTCGAGCTGTGCCGCCACCTCAATGCCACGGCCGGGCGCGAAATCATCCCGGTGGCCATCATCGACAAGCCCCCGTCTGCCGAGCTGGCCCCGGGTCAGCAGGACACCGATAGCCTGCCGCCCTACGAAGTGCTGGATGAAATCCTCAAGCACCTCATCGAGGGCCCGCGCCTGGCCCAGTGGGAACGCGAGCAAAGCTCTGCCGCCGTGGCCGCCCTGCGCGGCACGCCAGAGGGCCGCGCCCTCGTGGAGCGGGTGCAGCGCATGATTGCCCGCAACGAGTACAAGCGTCGCCAGGCTCCGCCGGTGCTGCGCGTGCGTGGTCGCGCCTTCGGCTCCGGCCGCCAAGTGCCCATCGCCTCGGTGCAGTACTGATGCGCGACTCTAAAGTCACGGCCGTTCGCAAGGCACCCTGTTTAGGCAGTTCACGACTTTAGAGTAAAAATACGGTACAATAACGGTTGCAGTGAACAACAAAAACAGCTCACTCCGACGCCCTCTTTACCTCTCGCCGTGAGCGAAAACATCATGTCCCAGCCCCCTGAAAACACCTCCTTTGACGTCGCGGTCATCATCGGCCGCTGGCAGCTGCCGCACCTGGGCCACAAGACCCTGCTGGACAAGGCCCTGGCCACCGGCCGCAAGGTGGTCGTGGTCATCGGCTCGTCCTACCGCGCGCGCAACGCATCGAATCCGTTCACCTGGGAAGAGCGCAAGGCGATGCTCGGCACCATGCTCAACGATGTCGACGCCGGCCGTGTGCAGTTCGTCCCGGTGCGCGACTACTTCGATGACGAGCGCTGGGTCAAGGCGGTGCGCGCCGGCGTGGAGGCGCTCACCGAGGGCTCGCGCAGCATCGCCCTGGTGGGCTTTAAGAAGGACCACTCCAGCTACTACCTGGACAACTTTCCGCAGTGGCGCGGGGTGCGCGTCGACCGCGAGCACGACCTGGATGCGACGGGCCTGCGAAACGTGTTCTTCGGAGCCACCGATGCCAAGGCCCGCATGAGCGTGCTGCGACCGTTTGTTCCGACGGGCGTGCTGGCGCATCTGCAAGCCTGGGCTCAACTGCCGGTGTTCGCCGAGCGCGCCCGTGAGCACGTGGCGGTGCGGGAGTATCGCGAGCGTTGGACGGCACCAGCCTACCTGACGGCCGACGCACTGGTGCGCTACACCTGCGACGGCAAGCGCTACCTTCTGCTGGTTCGCCGCGGCCCCAAGGCCATCGGTGCCGGCCAGTGGGCGGTCCCCGGCGGTTTCGTCAACGACGGGGAGCCCGGCTATACGGCGGCGGTTCGCGAGCTGGCCGAAGAAACCGGCTTCCGTCCTCTGGCCTCGTCGCTTCGCGCGGGGCTGCGTGACCAGCACACCTTCGAGCACCCGGGCCGCAGCCCGCGCGGTCGCCTGGTGTCCTTCGCCTACTTCTTCGACATGGGCGGCGAGCGCCTGCCGGAGATTCGGGGCGCGGATGACGTGGACGAGGCACGCTGGGTGGAAGAGTCCGAACTGCCGGCCTACGAGAGCCTGCTCTTTGAAGACCACGCGGCCATCCTGGACCGCTTCGTGGGCCTGTTCCCGAAGGTTTGAGCGAGGGCCCCCGTGTGACTCAGTTGAGGCATTGGCGTGGAGTGGCGGCAATCGGATTGTTCGCCCTTGCGGGGTGCGCAAACACGCCGCTCAAGGACCTGGAGCTCGATGCGGAGAATCGTGAGGCGTCCCTCCACACGCTGGAGCAGGAAGGCTTCTCGTGCTGGCGACAGCCGAACTTCGTGTCGTGTTCGCGCAAGCGCGGCAGCCCGCTTTGTCCGGACATCGACCACGTCATGTTTCGGCACACGCCCGGCAAGCCCTCAACGCTTTCAAAATTCATGCAGCGGCGCACTTGCCGGCAATAGCGGGACCTACGCGGGTCTGCCCGGCCGCAGGTCCACCATACAAGTCCGTACGTGTTGCAGTCGCCCGCAGCACGCGAGCATGGCGCTGCCCAGCCCAAGGCTTGAGAACTCCTGCTCCAAGGTGGGGTTCTCGGCCGCATGCCCCGTCAACCTCAACAGGTCCGTTTGCGCGCGCAACTCCGCGGGAGTCGTGGGCTGAAACAGCAGCTTGGTGCCGGTGTTGGCCACGATGGAGTGTGCAAACCGTTCTCCCGCCCACTGCAGCTCCGCCAGGTCTTGGGCCTGGATGACGAACATTGCGCCAAGGGCTCGCGCCTGTGCAAGGGCTTCGGCCCACCGGGGGTCCCCGAAGGTCCCGGCGCCTTGCACCACAACCATGAACGGCGGGTTCTTTTGTGAGCCGGCCCAGCTCTTGGCTTGTGCCAACAAGTGGTCCAGCAGCCCCAGCCCGGTGGCGGAGGGCGCTTGAGCGCCGGCCGCACGCTCCGTTGCGGCGTAGAAAACACCTTCTTCCAGCGCTTTGCCGGAGGGGAGGCCTTGAAGCGGGGTCGCGGAAATGTCTTGCGGGGCCGCTCGCCCGACTTGCGCAGTTGCTTCGCACAGCAGGCTAAGGTTCTGGTCGGACATCTCCGGGGTGGCGCACAGCCAGAGCACCCCGCCGCCGCGCAGAACGTGCTGCGCGGCCAAGAAGGCCACCGTTGAGTGGGCGCCGACGCCAGGGGCTCCCAGCACAAGCAGGTGTCTGCGCAGCCACGGGTATCCGAGCGCGATTTCTTCGGTTTGGGCCATGTCCAGCCCGATTCGCAGGCCCTCCGATGGAATCTCGAACTGCAGCTCATCCAGCGAGGGCACCAAGTTGATGAACGGCTTTTTGCGAGGAAGAACCCGCTGCCACAAGGGGTTGCGTTTCGCGACGAGGATGTTCCAGTCGCGCGCGCCGTGCATTGCGGCGACCGCTTCCAGCAGACTCGCGTGTTTGAGCGCTACCCCGTGCTTTTCAGCGAGGTGCTTTGCCAGGCGAGTGGCCTGGGCTTTGTAATCTGATGCGTCCATGGGCTTTCCGAAAACGAGGGGAGTCGTTGCGATGTCCGCGTTGTCGGCTGGGTTCGGAGGGCTATGAACGCCGAGGCCTGCTGTGCGCTCTGGTTTCACCCTTTCGCGGGCGAACCCACGATGCGGACGGCGGGCGCCAGAGTGGGCCCAGCCTGAAGCTGCAGACCCCAGGGTCTCTCGTATAGGAAGAGGATGAGCCGGCCGAAAAAATGCCGGCGGCTGCCGGCATTTGGACCACTGCGTTACTTGATTCGCGCAGCTGCCCATCGTACGCATTGCGTCTTCACTCTTGAAGGCGCCAGGCTTCCACGCGTTTGCACCGCGCTTAGGATGCCTCCCGCAGGGCGGGCGCGTCCGGTTCAGGCCTTGGGCTTACCCGTCAAGCACTGCGTATAGCGAGCAGCGCTCACGCCGCGCGGGGCTCGCCGGGGTCGGCTGGCTTGGCGGCAAAGGGGCCGCCAGGGCCGCAAAGCTTTGCCCATTGCGCTTTCGCCCTGGCATGCTCGGCGTCGCGTGCGGCGCGGTTCAAGGGCAGCCTGCGTCGCTGCATCTCGCAGTAGCAGTGGGGCTCGCCATGAAGTGCGCCAAGGCAGGCGCAGGGTTCAATTTTCTGGGTCATCGTTTGCTCCGTTGGGTCTTGTCTAGCCAGCGCGTTTATTGGGCAGCCCGACATGAAAAACGCCAACCTGTGAGGGTTGGCGGGGGAATCAAGCCGGATGGCTCAGTCGTTGGTGGTCCGGATGGACTTCCACTTGTCGGTCTTGCGCTCGACGATGGCCAGCAGAACGTCCAAGCGTTCGCGACGCGATTGAGCTTCTTCTGCGGGACGAGGGTCTTGCAGCATCAGCATGAACAGGTCCTCGCAGCCGAAAACCAGGCTGTGGTACATGAAGTCCAGGCCGGTTGCTGCTTCCAGATGCGTGGAACTCACGTTGCGCATCAACCGGGCGAGGCGGACGCCGGTGGTCAGGGTCTCGGGCTTGTCCAGGCAGGTCAGGAGGTGATTGGCCAGGGCATGGCGCAGTTCGTTCACGGAAGCCGCTTCGGAGTTTGCGAACATCAATCGCACCAGGGTCAACACCTGGTCGACGAACACGAGAAACACGTCGGCGATTTCGATTTCCAGGTCCACGAAGGTCAGGCGCTTGGTGTTGCTGCCCGTGACCGCCAGATAGGCCTGGCTGGCCTCGCCCAGCTCTTCATAGAGCTTGAAGAATCGGCGGTCGACGCGGTGCATTGACGGCTTGCCCGGGTCAGAAAGGGCGGCGTCGAATACCAGGTCCACGAGGGCCAGGGCCTTGGGGCGAAGGGGAGATTCGATGATGGTTGGCATGGGGTTCCTTGAGAGAGGCGAAGAAGGGTCTTCCTCATGTAGCCAACAGACCGTGTGGGCGCTCTCCTGCGAATTTTTGGAAGGGGCTAAAGAAGCTGTTCTCCGCCGCCAGTCCGGGGGAGCTCGCGTTGCTCGCTACAGGTAGCAGACCCTTCCCAATTCCGAAAAAGGACCCCATGGACTACAAAAACCCAACCCCCGTCGCCGTTTGTCTCATCCCGGTGCAGGTGCACCGTGAAATCGTCCTTCTGTGCATCATCCGCAACAACGAGCCGGCCAAGGGCTTGCTGGCTTTCCCTGGCGGCTACGTCGAGGAAGGTGAGACCGCTCAGGCTGCCGCGGCGCGCGAGCTGCTGGAAGAAACCGGCATGCGCACCACGGTGGACCAATGGACGCTGGTGGACAGCAAGACCAACGCGAAGAACCGCATGCTGCTCTTCTGCCTGTTTCACCGCGCACTGAGCCTCTCCGAGTACCAGGCCTTGGTGACATCGTTTGGGCACAACCCTGCGGAGGTCGCCGGCTTCTCGCTGCTGTCTGAATACCATCTCGTCCCGCCGCCGGAGCCGGGTGACCGCAAGGACTTCCTGGGCTTTCCGCTTCACGTGGAAGCTGCCCGTGATTTCTTCAATCGCAGGCGTCAAGCTCTGGAGCGTGCTCGCAACGCGGCCTGCGCCGTGCTGGAGCGCTTGGCGGACCGCGGCGACATCGACGAACAGACGCAAGCCGAGATGCAGTCCGAAGTGGCGCAGCTCCTCCACGGCAATTGATTTCCCGGGCCCGCGCATTCCGCGGGCTCTTTTTTTGGCATCTTGCTTTCCCGCTCCCGCCGCTTGCCGGGTTCGCCCGTATATTTCAGAGGGCACCAAACGGAGGGGTCGCGGTGCGCTCAAGGAGGTATTTTTTCGTGCTCGATTTCGTTCTATACAGCAATCCCTGGAAAAACCGGTACGTCGACTACCGGGACATCTTGTTAAAGGTTCGTTGCGGAATACCCGCGCACCTGGCCTTTATCGTTTGCAAAGAGCCGCGGTTGGCCTGGGCGCAGGTCGGCATCTCTGCTCCGGACCCTGCTCAGTTGGCGCGGCAGCTGCAGGCGATGAATGCCGGCAACGGGCCGGCTCGGGTGTACGCAAGCGCCCCTGTTCGCAAGCAGCTTCAGCCCCTGTGTCCTGCCGACTGGACCTGGCCGGTTCCTCAAAGCGGGGGAGAGAACGCCTCCGGACTCCTGCGTCGATTTGAGTCCGTTGTCGGTTTTTCGCTGGGCTACGTGCGCGAATGTTCCCCGCATGACGAAGAACGAGGAGTGCCGGGCCGGTTCGAGGACTCAACGCGAAGTGGCGATTTCTTGTGGGAGCGCCAGTTCAGCCTGCAAGTTTGGAATGAACGGTTGAGCGCTTGCGCCGACTTCTTCTTGCCGTTGGCTCTCCCGTCCGGCCAACCCGGCTCCGTCGATTCACATCAGCTGATTCTCGACCTGTTTTTCCAGCTGCAGGCTGCACAGCGGCAGCTCCCCCCGCTGGGGACCCCTCCTGTTTACCGGGCCCCTCCGGCAGCGGTCTACCTGGACGGGGTGGACCAGTATCCGCGCAGCGTCCAGGAGGCGCAAAAGTGTTGGAACTTGAGCCCGGAGCATAGCGCTGCCGTCAAGCGCATTCCTTGGCCGGCGGTGCGGGAGCTCGTCCATGTGCGGGTGGCCGCGCTCGAGCGCCACCTGCAGCCGCAGGTGGCTCGCAGGCTGGCTGCCGGGCTCTTTAGCGGGCAGGAGGCGGGGGACCTGGACGAGGCCCTGCGTCTCCTGGAGGAGCACTCGGTGTGGCGCGAGACGTTTCCTCCGTTTCAGTTCAGGGGCGACCGTGACCGGGAACGCGAGCAATTGCTGCAGGAAACCTCTTGCGTCTCGAAGATGCTGCAATGGACCCGGAAGTCGGGGCCACTTTCGACTCCGCTGTCCTGGATGGTGAAGGAGTTTTTGTCTCGACGATTCCCCCTTGTGGACATCAAGTTGGCATCGTTCGAGCAAATGGTGTTCAGCGCTGAAGTTCTGGGTACCCTGGACGGGCTATCCATGGATGATGAGCTGCGACGGGATTGCGGCCAGGCGATGCTCGGGCTGGACGCGCGTGCCCTGGCCCAGGTTCGCGCATGGAAGAGCGACGACAAGAACCGAAAGCCTGGCTTCTGGAGCCTTCAGCCCTCCGCCGCACGAGCTGAAAACGAAGCCTTGTGGTCATTGATGGGAACCGCGCCGGGCCGCTGGATTCGATTGGAGGAGCTGGTAGCGCGGTTGCAGGGCAGCGGAGTGGAAGCACGGAGTCACTCCCTCGACGGCTCGCTGTCTCCCGCCCTGGTGGCGCAAGCCTGTGCTGGTAGCGATTGTCGAATTTTGCTGACCGAGCGGGTTTCCGAGGAGCAAGGGCTGGCAGTGCGGGGGCTGGTGTGCACGGAGCCTGCCGCCCGCAAGGTGGTTCAGGCCGGGTGGTTGAGGGCACCTGCGCGACTGGAGCGCTCCGACCGAAAGGCGCTTCTCGACGATACGGGCCCTTTGCCGGCCCGCAGTTGCGTGTACTTCCGCGACGAATACTGAGAAGCGCGGGACCCAAGGCCACCGGCGGTTTCGTTAACGAAGGTGAGCCCGGCTACTTCTTCGACAGGGCATCTGCTTAGCAATTCTCTAGGCCGGGACCCGCCCGGCGCTGCGTCCCGCATCGATACGCATTTGCACTAGCTCGCGAAGCACATCCAACGTAGCCCAGTCCTCAACGCTGTTGACGTTCAAAGTTAGGGTGGCCCGGCCGTCCTTTCCTGTTTTGAGGGACAGCATTCCACGGATAAGCATTCCCCCCTCGCGTTGAAAACGGGGCTTGGCGCCAGGTCGAAGCGTGAACGTGAGGGTGTGCTGGACAGCTCGGTGAATGCCGGTACCGAAGGATTTCTGGTGTCCTTCGACGGATTCGACGTCTCGCCACAGGACTCGCGTTCCGGTCAGCGCCTGAAGCCCTTCGCTCGACAAGTACAACACAGGTTGTCGATTCTTCCTGCGAGCGTACTTCCACAAACCAGCGCAACTGGCCCCCCAACCTAATGCCCCAATCCCGAACAACGCCTTCGCAGAAAGGGGGTAGCCGACCACCCAGAAAGCCAAAATACCCAGGACAACTGCGCGTAGGGCGAACGCAGGCCCGACGCTGACGACCAGGTGCTCCACGCCCCCGCGGCCCATGTAGACGGTCAGCGGTTCACTGGGCGGCAGTGCGAGGGCTGCCGCTCGCTTGGCGCTGTCTACCCGATTCTTCTGGGGCACGCCACGCACCCAAAAAAACCAGAGCACAGCAATCGCCACAAAAGGGGCGCCAAGAAGGAGAAGGGCGGCAAACTCACGTGTGGGCATGACCACCTGTAGCGACTCTGACCTCAAAGTACGAATCTTCTTCTTGATGAAATAATGCAGGCGGTCGCCGGAGTCGGCAAATCGCTTTCCCACTTGCGTCTTCGCGGGCTTTCGGGAATTTGTCGGTTGGCCTTGAGAAAGGACCGCTTTTGTCGGAACGCCACTTAGCTGCAAGGGCGCACCCTTGCACGAAATGAGGCCCGCATTGCTGTACCGCAATTGAAAACCTGTCCTGTACGGTAAAACCTTAACGCGCCAAGGAGCTTCTTTGCCTACTCCCGTTCTGCCCACCAAGAGTCGGCTCATCCTGACATCCTCTCCGCCCTCTTCAGGACGGAGGTTCCAGTCGACCAATCTCGGGGCGCCCACAGTGCTTGCGCACCGAGGTTCAGACCGAGGGGGGAGGAACCATTCGCGCGCGAGCGTCTCCACGGGCGGTGAGCCCGGCCAGGGGCAAGCCCCTGGCTTCGACGCTTGACGGCTTGACCAGAGGCGCGCGCAGGGCGATGCAGGCCCCGCTTTCCTCTGAGCCGCATTTCAGTTCCGGACGGAACAGCCCCTTGGCCCGCAGTGCGGGCTCCAGCTTCAGCCAGGCGCTCTCCAGCAGCGCACGGTCGTGCGCCCAGGTGATGACGCCCTGCTCGTCGACCGAGCGCACCGCGTGCAGCGCGAGGAACGCGCTGTACACGTCGCGCTGACAGGCCCCTCGTCCATCGGCGAAGACGTGCCACCGCTCGGAGAGGCTCTTCTTCACGAAGTCGCCCGAGCTGTGGTCGTACTGGCTGGTTTTGAGGTGGTACACGTTCACGCTGGAGCTGTCTCCGCCGGCGCTTTCAGCCTTGCGTTGGAGCTC
>Ga0209416_1002020_pt1 | contig 12126 bp, 10 predicted proteins | sample RifGroF1_FD_184001 | JGI IMG/M metagenome (GOLD analysis project Ga0209416, IMG submission 184001) | Groundwater microbial communities from Rifle, Colorado, USA - Groundwater F1 (SPAdes) (version 2) | ecosystem: Environmental > Aquatic > Deep subsurface > Groundwater | place: Rifle, Colorado...
GGTTGTAAGCTTGCACGTAAACGTAGATTTTTTTGCACGTAAACGTAGAAACTTCTTGTAGCACATCGCGCGGTTTGAAACCACTTTTGCAGAGCGCATTCTCCCCTCTCAGTTGCCAATTTGATCGCCCCCAAAAACCACCTTTAAAGGTAGTTTGAAATCAGCAGTTCGTTCCTTGTTTTTGCCCTTCCTGCTTTCGAGGAACAACAAGAGTACTTTAGAGTTGTTCCCTCCACAGAAAAGTCTTTGAAGATATCTCTGACTTGAGGTGTATCGTTGATCGTCATGAGGAACTTGCCCTGAATGCCGGACAAGAGACCGCGCAGGTCGATGAAGTCCTGTTCGGTAAAATCGTACTTATAGCCGGGAATATTCCAGTATGGCGGGTCCAGGAAGAACAGCGAGTGCGGCCTGTCGTACCTGGGGATCAGGTCGCGGAAGTCTTTGCACTCAATTACCACGTTGATCAGCCTGCGCCAGGCCTCTTCTATCGCGCTTTCCAGGGTAAGGAGGTTGAACCGTGGTTTCCCTGTTGTCGAGGTGCCGAAGGTCTGGCCGGTGACATGGCCGCCGAAGGCGCATTTTTGCAGGAACAGGTAGCGGGCCGCCCGCTGGACGTCTGTCAATGTTTCAGGGTTGACCTGCTGTTCCCGATCGAACTCCGATCGGGAGACCAGGCTGAATTTGTATTGTCGATACAGTTCTTCCGGGTGGTGTTTGATTACCCGGTAAAGGGTGACCAGGTCGCGGTCGAGGTCGTTTATTACCTCGGCCCGGGATGGATCTTTTGAAAAGAAGACACTGGCACCGCCAGCGAACACCTCGACATAGCATGTGTGCTCCGGGATCTTGCCGATGATGGTTTTTGCCAGTCGTGACTTGCCGCCGAAATAAGGTATAACTCCTTTCATTTTTGCCTTTAAATTTAACGGCTCATCTGCTACAACACCCCGCGTGCTTACCCAGCATCGGGACTAAGCAGGTGAACCCTGTCGCCCCCTTCCGTGCTTTAACACGGACGAGTGGTTGGGGGATGTTACTAGCATCCCCGTCCCGTCCGTCTATGCTTATTGTTGTGCCGGCACCGTGCTATGGTTATCGGTTGTCGTGTTATCCTTGGTTTGCGTGGTGGTTTGCGCCGGAGAAGACGACGGTGCTGTGTTGGTCGAAGCCGGCTCGATGGACCCGTTGCCATGAGACACTTGAGTCTGAGTGTAATGAGTTTCGGTCGCCGTATTGGTGCCGGAATTCGAAATCCCCTCTTGAGCCTGGTTTGTGTCTCGACCAGACTCAGTTTTATTCCCGGCGACTTTATCACCCACCATGCCGCCCAGCTTATCGAGCGCCATAACTCCACCACTAACTCCTGACGCGAATCTGAGAGTACTTCCGCCCTCATGCGCGTATACGCGATTGGTCTGTTCGCGCTCTTTGACCCATGCGATGGTGGCATCCCAGACATTCGTCCCCGGCCTGCACTGATCTTTATCCTTCCCCGCCAGCGCAACGGCGGCCTGCATCATTGACCGAGTACTCAGCGCTCTTTCTTTGTCAGCACTATTCATCCCTGAATACATGGACATTTCCTGTTCGTCCTTGAATTTCTGATATTCGAAACAGGCGACAGTTATTGCGGCTTCGCCGCTCCCGGGTGCGCCGCTTGTTTTTACCTGATCAAGGGGGGATTGAGTTGCACAGCCAGTGAGGAAAAGCGCGGTGATCAGTAGGAGAGCGAGATGGGAAAACAATCTGGTCAGGTTTTTCATCGTCGTACCTCAATCTCAAAATTTTGTAGTCAATTTCTGCAATCCAGTGACGCGTTCCAGCCGGCAACTCCGAATCCTGAGACAGCCATGAATCCGTAGAGCCAGTTGCGATAGGTCTGCTGTAACGGTTGCTCATCCAGTAAATATTCCGTGATAAGGTAGGCCAAGCCCAGGGTGCCGGCCTTGACCAGTAGCAGCGACCCTGTGGATGGATCTTTACCGTAGAGGGGATTGCCTTCCGCGCAGCCTCTGGATATCGCCGTGCGAGTGCTGATGATGTCTGCGGTCTGACCACCAACGGCGAAGGCGAACCAAAACTTATTCCAGGCTGTCCAATCGCCGGAACTGTCCTTGCTGCTATAACTTGTCATGGGGTCAACTGGTTTGAAGTCTTGAGCTATCCACTCATCAAACGATTGCTCGGTGACAACCAATGGCTGCACGGTAACTGTCGATTCCTTTGCACATCCGGTGATCAGGGCAAACAATACTGCGCCCAGCACCATTATCAGCCATGCCAGGAAAACACCTATCGGATTGCGCTTATCGTCTTGCATCATGATTTATCCCTTTATTTAGTGTAGTTGCCTACGCCCCCAATAATCTGCTTTTGAGATTGATCTGAGGAATGTTCACTTTGGCGTTCGCTGAGTTCCCGTTCAGCAGAATTTTGTTTTTTGCGCTTAACGACTTCACTTGACTCGTGTCCAGGGTATTGACGACGGTCAGGCCGTTGAAGACGGTGATCTTGTCCGCTCCGCCAACGTAGAGGCTATCTGTTGTTGCATCATGAGATAGCGCATATACGTTGCTGTCTGAGCTTTGCAGGGTGCACTTGCTTTCTGGTTGGCACATCCGGAGTTCATCGCGGTAGATCTTTGCGATATCAGCGTCAGTGAGCGAGCCTGCACCTATTTTGTAGAGTACAATTTTACAATTCGTTGCTGGAGTTGCAGGAATAGTTGCTCCACCAATACCCACATATAAGGGGAAATTCCCAGACAGCGATTCCACATTGGCAACAGAACCAAAAACTGTGCTATTCATGAATCCATAGAGCACGCCTGATCTTCTAGTCAATCCAATCAATACAGGTTGGTTGGCAATTGCTGGTACTGACAGCACTCCTGATTTTGTTTGCACCACAAAATTTCCTGCACTGTTAATATATATGGACATGCGGGTTCCATATGCCCCGTCTTGCCTGTCGAGCAGTATTTGATTGGTGGTTATATTGCTGGCGATAACAACCAGGTATGCGTACATATCCCCAGTCCCAAAATCCAAATCAGCACTGTAAGACTCCACACCGTAGTTGGTTGTGGAGAAACCAGAAACGCATTGCAACTCCGCCCCTTCAGCAACTGGTGATCTCAGGAGGGTGCCGTTGACTGTGAGGGAAGAGGCTTTTACTGATCGGTCAAGGATTTTTTTAGATATAATAATATTGTCATAATAAATATCAGTTGCCGTTCCGCTGTCTTGCAACCACAGGTGTAAATAATGTACTGCTGACGATGTAGCGGTATATGTAAACCACCCATCATTAATATCTACAGAACTGTTATATATAGCTGTGGCACTTGGTTGGGAATCGTTACTGCCGCTAGGGGCATTTGTGCTAATACCCATGCGTATGTTACTACCAGTGATCTTATCGGCCAGCCCAATAAATATACTGATAACATCACCAGATATTAGTGCGCCGATTGACTGCCCCATCTTAGGATATAGACCAACTCCACCGGATAGCTGGAGTCTGCATTTTCCGGATACAACTGAGAGTGTTGTGTTCAATCCTCCTGTCCATCCGCTTGCATCAGTATTAAAAGTCCCGTTGGTGACAAGGCTCTGAAGCGTTTCAGTTGTCCCCTCAGCATCGCAAAAGTACGCTCGCCTGACATCTCCCTTCATCCAGCCGGTGTTATAGGCGTTGGTGATGTGGGCAGTCATGCTGCGATCATCGCTAATGCGCGTTAGCCCCGACAGCCCCCCGGCCGCATAATTGTTATAAAGCGTCTTCAACTGTTTTGCTGCGGTATTATCACCCATCAACGCCGGGATTCCGGCAGTAGACATACGATATGTGGAGTTGTATACCGTATTTACATTGGGAATCGCAAAACGATACAATGCATACGGATGGACATCGCCGTAGCCAAGAAGCGAGTAGATATAGCCATCATCATCGACGTTTACAGCAAACACCTTGTTTCCGCTCTGGCTTAAAAATGTCGCATTGACCACAGTCCCAACTCCAGCAGGGCCATCAATTATTGAGTCACCACTATTGGTGGCGGCTACAATAACCGGATCGAGCAGGCCATAGGCGTTTGGTGCTCGGTCTATGGTGGTCATGGCTACATCATTGATCACATTGCTCAAAATCGCTGGAGTTGAGGTTGTCGTATACCACGTCTCAGCCCCGGAATTGAAATCATACCGGTATAGGCCATGGGCAGCAGTTCCAACGCACAAGACCCCCTCTCGCATGGCTACAGATGTGATCGTTTTCCCGGTGAAATCCATTACTCTCCACATCGGGCAACCGAGTGCTGTGGCATCGTTGAGTGTTATTTGGGTTGTCTCGGCGATGATGCTGACAATCGCCGGAAACTCCCTGGTCGCCCCCCGTGTAGCTGTATTTAAAGTCTCCCAATACCATAATTGAGTGAGCGCCTTATCCGTCCAAGCTCCGCCATCCGAATCCGCCAACGTGTTGTAAATATCGGCATCGACGATATTTACGGAGGTGGCGAGGATCTGCTCGACCGCGGGAATGATGCTGTTATCAACAAACATCGGCCGCAGGTCGGCGATCCGCAGGATACCGGTGGCGCTGGTGTCGACCAGGGCGATGGGGATATAGTCCCCTGACGGCGGCGCCACCGCCGTCGTGAGGACGCCGGAGCCGTTGACGTAGATCCAGTTTGCCACGGTCCGCACGTTGCCGCTGGCATCCGTGCCGGTCGCCGCCGCCGACAACTCCAGGTTGCCTGCGGCGATATCCATCAGTTGCCCGTTGCTCAGGCGCACTACGGCTGCCGCGACACTGGCGGTGAGACCTCCGCCATCGGTGACCGCCCCGCCGGTAATCACCCTGCCGGTCGACAGCAGGGCGCCGACGACGACATCATCTATTTTGGCATTATCGTGCCACTCGTCATCCCAGTCATAGTCGCCGGCGCCCGGCATCCGCATCCTGATTTTGGCCGTGTATGTATTACTCATGTCTCACTCCTTAAGCGGAAAACGTCAAGACCCAGGTCATTGACAGGGTGTCGGCGGCGCCTTTGTTTTTGACCGGAAACACCGACCGGCACAGCATCGTCCCCGCGGCGGCGCTGTTGAATATTGCGGCCTCGGTAATCGCTCCGGTACCGTCTCCCGCCGCCCAGTCGCAAACGTAGTCGACCTTATTGGCATCGCCGCCACTGCCCTGGGTGATGCTGGTCAGCGCATTGCGGTCGAGCTCGGCCTGCAGGGCCGTATCTCCGGCGACGGCGGCCGTCGTGCCCGTACCCACGGCCATATGGCTCATCGGCGCCAGGCCTCGATCGCCGACCTGGTCGGCGATATAATTTTTGCCGCTGGTGACGACCAGATTATCATGCCATTCATCCACCTTGACCCGGCCTGTTTCGTCCTTGATCAAGAAATGGACCCGGCCGGTTATTTTCATGTTTTCACGCATCTCAAATCTCCTATTTTACATTTAGTGTCCAAACGGAATGCTGCCGACCCCGACGCCGAAGTGACCCCTGGAGCCAAAACCGTCACTGAAGATGATCTCATCCGCGACGGTAACGGTGTCGGTCAGTCGCCCCCCTGTCGCGGTGCCCAATTGATCCAGGATCAACACCTCATCCGGGCTGCTGGCCTTCAACTCTCTAATCCCGCCGAAGCCATACGTGCCGAACTCATGGCTACCAAAACCGAAACTGTTCCATGCCGTCAAACTGTCGAGCATCGTGACGGTCTCGGCCAACTTGGCCCGCATGCCCATGGTCAGGGCATCGCTCACGGCGACGGTCTCGGCCATGCTGCCGATAAAACCCTGAACCATGCGCAAGACGTCCATCGCCGTGACCACATCGCCCACGAGCATGGCATCCGCGGCAACCAGTGCGTCCTGCACGTGGATCTGTTCCTCCTGAGCCACCACAGCGGCGCTAATGGCGGTCAGACTGTCGAGGATCAGCACCTGGTCGGTCACGCCGTGCTCGATCAGGATGTAGCGCAAACACTCGGCGATTATCCGCAGATGGTTGATGGCTCGGTTCTTGCCACTGCCGAATAGTCGATCGACCGATCTTACCCTCAGCGGCATCTTGCGCATCTTGTGGAACCCGGCCGAGGTCAGGCCCAGCACGTCGTCCTTCTCCAGCTCGAATTGCTCCAGGTAGGCATTGAACTGGCAGTACGTGCTGGGGCTGGCGAGCGTATCCAGATAATAGCCGGCCAGATCGGCGGCCATGGCCGGCGAGCGCACGAGGTCGAATTGGAATTGATCGGGTTGCTCCCGCTGGCCGTGGGCGGCGATCGACGCCGCGTCCCGCCTGATCTCCGTCGCCAGATATGCGCCGGACAACCGGTCGACCTGATACCCGAGTTCGATGTGGTTGACCAGGTCCCGGACCGGCTGCCGCTCGGCCCTGATCGATTTCAGCTGATAATTGTCCGGGCCGAGGTATTTGGTCACGGTCTGCTCGGCCGAGGTCCGGCGCAGCACCAGCTTGGCCGTGCCGCCGCTCCAGAACAGCCTGGAGCGGGCCTGGCGGCAGATTTTGCGCACGGCATCCTGGACGGTCAGCTCGCCGTCAACCACCCCGTCGATCGCGTAGGCGCGGCTGGCGTACTCGGCGCCGGCATCGGCAAAGCCGGCGGTATCTACAAAGCCTGCCGGCAAACCGGCTTTGCCGAGCAGAACCTGCAGCACCTGATCCGGCCGGTTGCCGCCGCTGCTTGCCGCCGTGGCCGTGACCGCGTCGCTGAACACCTTTTGCCTGGGCCGGTACTCGATGGTGAAGGTCAGCCAGGGAATGAAGACATTGACGCTGTCGCTACCGGCGTTGACATAGCGGATCTCGATGCGCCGCCCGACGAACCAGTCCCATGTCGGCAATACGTAATCGCTCAGATCAAACTTGTCGGTTAAGGTCCGCGCCGGAGAGCCCATTTCGGTGAAATCGATGATGCGGTTATCTGTTGTCAGATCAGAAACCCGGCCGGCGCTGTTAACATACGCCGACACCCCGGTGTCGTTGACGTCTACCGTTTTGAGCAGGGCTGAGTAGGAGATCAGGGGCAGCTTATAGTAGACAGTTACCGAGCCGTTATTGACGTACAGAGCCGTTCTGATTTTTATCCAATAATTCTGATTGCTGGCTTGCCGCGGCCATGATCCGCCGGCCAGGGTGATGGTGCCAACCGCGCCGGTGACGGGATCGAAGTTATCCAATAGCAGAGTTCCGCCCCACTCTGTAATTATCTCAATAAAATCTATCCGTGCCGTGCCGCCGCTCCGAATAGTGCTGACGTTGACGCTGATGGTGGAACTGATGGCCTCTGCCGACAGGTCGTTAAACCAGACGGTGGTTTCCTTCGTGGTCCCGTATGCCCCGTTCGAGCCGATGCCATGGCCGAATGACGAGGGGGCGCCGTTCGCCGCCCGACCGGCGGTGGCCCCGGTATTGTGCGGGTGGGTCGGGTCGCTGGTGGCGAGTCCCGGCTGGGTGTTGCCATGCGGATGATCGATATCGACATTGGCGTTCAGATCGATGACATCATCGACCGATGGTCGGGCCAGGCGGCCGACGACACCGACACCATCAACCCATACGTCGCAATAATCATGCTGATAGAGATTGCTGGCCCAATGCTGCACCTCAAGATACGCCGTCACTATCAGCCCGAGATCGGGCAAAGGGTCAGCGCCGAGCGCCAGCGCCAGTGTCGGATACGACTGACTGACCAGGGCGCTGGAGCTGGATTTGTCGGCATCGACGGCAAAGTGAGCCTGCCAGGCCGTATTCCCGTCCGCCACGAGCCAGCCGGGCGGCTGATAATCTTGGGCGGATGCGGCGAACTGCCATGAGTAGGGCTTCTGGCTAAAAACGATCTGGCCGTAGGTGCCGGTCAGCGAGGTCGTATAGATGCCAGCCGGCGCCGGATAGCCATCCACCTTAACATTGGTGATGGTACCGCCCGGCATCTCCCCGACTATATACGTATGGTCGGTGATCAGCTGGTGGACCTCGGCGTTGTCGGGGTGGCTCTCCGGTTCGGTACCGCCGTAGCCCCGAGCCTGGACAGTAAAGACCTTGTCGCCGCGGGAACTGTATTGGATCTGCTCATCCTCGACCTGGATGATGCCGGCGGCGGGGAATGGGGCCAGGGACTCGTTGCATTCGACGGTCAGCGAGCCCCGGGCGATCGACCCCCTGAGCGTGGCCTTGGGCGCGGTCTTGACGCAGAGGGTTTTACACTCACCGGCCTCGCCGAAAATCAGGGGGATGTGTTGACCGACATGTGCCGGCATGGCGTCGGGCCACGTTTCGGTTGTGACCGTGGCGCCGCAGCGGCCAACGTAACGCATGTTGACCGACACCAGGTCCAGGGTCAAAAGCCGAGATGATTCATCAAATTTGATCGGATCCTGGACCACGAAGCGGTCGACCAGGGCCTTGTCGCTATCGGCCAGGCCGGCGAACCACTGATAGAGGAGGGCCTCGACGTTCTCGGGATCCTCCTGAAGAAAAAGATCGGAAATCGGGCGGCTGCCGCCGTTGAGCAGGGTTATCGACATCTGCCGGACCTCGGCGGTGAAATCGCTGTCGGTCCCCGCCGCCTCGGTCAGTTCACCCCAATCCTCGACCAGGGCCTGGTAGGTCACGCCGCCGAGCGTGATGTTCTGGTCCGAGAGATAGACGTTGCCGGCTACCGGAAACTGCAGGACCAGGAGCTGCCGGGGCCTGCGGCTGCTGCTGTCCTTGGCGGCAATAAAGGCTGCGGGCAGGTCGCTGCGCATCAGACCAGCTCCAGGAGCAGCTCGCCGGAAAACCGCTGGTGGCTGGTTTCCGGGAAGTTGAAGGGGCTGGTCAGCATCCGCACCGTCATGGCCTGCCCATCCTCGTCATAGTAGGTGAAGGGGTTGAGCGCCCCGCAAGCGATGGTGTCAAACCAGTTACAGAGGGTGTCATAGTCGGTCTGCGGGAGGTTTTTGAATGACAGGACGCGGGTTTTGATATCGACGCCCAGATCCTCGACCTGCAACGATCCGCCGGCGGTGCGGTCGGTTATCTGTAATTTTTCGTGGGGTTTCTCCACTGGGAAGCGGATGCTGCGCGAGAACTGCAGGACATTGGCCCCTAATTCGAATCTTGGCTTTGCCATCAGCTCCGTGCCTCCCGCCGCTTGGTTTCATTGGCGATCGCCACCGCGTCCGACCGGCTCATTTGTTGGTTGAAGTTGATGATAGTGGTTCCAGCCGCGTTTTTGCCGTAATAAGCCGATTCGGCCGCCGCGACCTGGCTTGCCGACATGTTGGGATCGGTGTTCTGATAGCCGCCTGATGCGAGTGTTGATACTGCCGGGACGGATGAGGTGGCGGCGGACACCTCGGTGTTCAGCCGCTGTATATCTTGGATCAAGCTATTGACCCCCGTGACCACCGCGCTGCCATCTAGGCGGGCGGCCAGGACTATCTCCTTGCCGTTCAATTCGTCGGCCTTCATTCCCAATCTCTCCAGGGCTTTGGCTCCGTCGGTTTCTGCCTCGTTAAACTGCTCCGTGATGGTGCCGGTCATGTCCTTGATCGATTGCACATTCTGACTTGCCGCCAGTTCGCCTGCTTCAAAGGCCTTGTCGGCGAGCTTGCCCAGCTGGTCATAGAGCCATTGCTCAACCGAATACACATCGGCGCCGGCTTTTTTCCATCGTGCAGCCTTTCGCACCAATTCAGTCGCTTCAGAGGAGAAATACTTTTCAGCGCCAAGGCCGGCCTCTTCGTACATTTCCTTCTCGGCGTCGGCTTGTTTTTCGGCTTCCGACTTGTGCTTGTCGAGAATTTTCTGCCGCTCTTTCTCCTGGTACTTGAGGGCATTGGTTGTCCGATTAATCTCGTTTTGAAGACCTTTCTGCCCCTTGGCGCCTTCCTGAGCCAGCGCGGCCTGGCTCTTTGCAACAGCCTCAGTGGATCCGAGCATAATCTGGTAGGACTGGTTAGCCTTCATAGCCAACTCATCGGCTGCGCCGAAGGCGGCTTCGGCATTCATCTTCCACTCAGCCGCTGCATTGTTGGTAATATGGAGCTTGTCCGTCAGGCCGGTTACCCCTTCAATGATTTTGAAAATGCCTCCGGAGACTGCCAAGGATGCGGCGGCGACCGCCTGGAAGCCTCCTCTGAAAAAATAGAAGACGCTTTCGCCGGCGCCGAGAATCGCCCCAGATACGGCTCGTATCTCATCTTTCCAATCAACCATCCGGTCGGTCGCCCAGTTCATGAAATCGGCAAAGACCGGGGCAAGTTCGGCGGCGATGGAATCCTTCAGGCCGCCGAAGGCGCTGGTGGCTTCCCTGGTCGCCGCGCCGGCTTCCCTCAATTTTTTGCTGTCGACCTCGCTCAGGGCAATGCCCAGCTCCTTGGCCCGGGCGGCCTGCTCTTTCAGCGCCTGGCCGTTTTTCTCGAGGAGCGGAATCAGCAGGGTAGCGTCGTCGGCTATCGATTCCAGATAGAAGACCTGCTCGGCGGCGCTGACATTGGCGTCATCCATGGCCTTTTTCACCGCCACCAGCACGTCCGGGCCAGAGAGCTTCTGCAGCTGTTCGACGGTCAAGCCGACCTTGGGCGCGACGTTTTCCATGAAGTCCAGGAACTCGCCGCCGCCGGTGGCGATGAAATCGCCGAGCTTGTCCTGGACGTCCTTGCTGATATCGGCAAACTTATCGAGGGGTATCCCGGCGGACTCCGCGGCATAGGCGTATTCCTTGAACTCGCCGCTGCCCATTTTCGCCAGCCGGGCCAGGTTTTCCAGCTCTTTTGCTTCTTTGGCGGAGGTGATCACCAGGGCGGAGACGGCGGCAAAAGCAGCTGTCGCCGCAGCGGTAACCATGCCCCAGACGCCGACCACCTTCGACCAGGAGCCGCCGATCTTATCAGCCGCCCCGGACCCGGAGGACTCGACCTTGCGGAATTCTTCCTGCGATTTGCCGGAGAACTCCTTAACCCGCACCGACCCCTTGTCGTCGACGTACAGTTCGATAGCTACTTTGGCGTTCTGTTGCGGCATGGTCGTTAAATGGTCGCGGTTCGTTGTTGATGATACTGTTTGATCGTTCGATGGATGCCGATCAGGCAGCGCCTGGCCAGGCGGCGATCGGCCGGGGCGATCTCCAGATCGTCCATGGCCTGGGGCACTGCCGACATGACCAGGTCGCCCCAGGGGCAGCACCGGTCATGCAGGGCCAAGAGTCGCCGGGTCAGCATATCCCAGCCATCAACCGGACAGCCTGCACATTCCGGTTCAATTTCGTCGTCTTCAAGGTTTTGGCGGCACTGCCTGCACTCGACCTTCGGATAGTCGAGCTGGAACTGCACCGCCTCTAGGACTTTTTTTCGGCCTCGGCCTCCCGCTCCGCGTTGAAGCGCTCGATGTCGAAGGTGACCCGGTTCAGCCAGGCGGTAAAACCGGGCGCCCAGGTCATGAGGAGTCGCCGCGAGGTCTTGTCGAAGGCGATCTCCCCGGTGAAGCCTTTCAGCTTCTGAAAGTCCTCGATCAGGACCAGCCGCCGCAGATCCGCAACCGTCAGGCCGCGCCAGTCGACTATCACGTAGTCGCCAAACATCTCCTGATACTTGTCGCTGCTGAACACCGGCCGCTTCTTCATCAGGGCCAGATCCCACTGCAGCTCGGTTGCCGCCTCCACGAACTCCTGATGCTTGCCGCCGATCGGCCGCGCCAGGACCTCGAAAGTCGCGGAGCCGGGGTAGGCCACCCAGATCGGTGGCTGTTCGTCCCGGGTGTCGATGATGTCGGCGAGTTTCAATGTCTCATCCATGGAGGGTACCTAAGCCAGAAGACCAGTGGTTTTGGTGTTGACCAGTTCGAACTGCAGCGGCTCGGTCAGGTCGGTCATGCCCGCCGGCGCCGTATCGGTACCGTAGCCGGACAGCTTCATCGAAAAGGGGATCTTGCCCGGGCCGGAAAACGCCGCCTCCGGGGTGTCCACACGCAGATGCGGCAACCTGATGGTCAGCGAGTAGTACTGGCCTGTCACGATCAGTTTGCCGGTGAAGGTGATGTCCATTTTTTTCGGCGTCCCCGCCGCCCAGGCATCGAAAAAAGCATCGTTGGCCGTG